>Ga0209881_1000018_pt1 | contig 48720 bp, 49 predicted proteins | sample PersoiDNA2013193_FD_185804 | JGI IMG/M metagenome (GOLD analysis project Ga0209881, IMG submission 185804) | Permafrost soil microbial communities from the Arctic, to analyse light accelerated degradation of dissolved organic matter (DOM) -... | ecosystem: Environmental > Terrestrial > Soil >... | reverse complement strand
CGACGTGTTCGTCGTCGGTGCCGAGGAAGGGGTCTTTCCCCACCGCCGGGCATTGGACAGCAGCGCCGACATCGAAGAAGAGCGACGGCTGTTCTACGTGGCATGCACACGCGCGCGCAAGGAACTCTCAATAACGTACTGCACGCAGCGCACCAGCTACTACGGCTCGGGATTCCAGGAGCCATCGCGTTTCATCAAGGAGATGGAACTGACCACGGAGAAGGTTGCCGGAGTATCGTCTCGCGAGCGACCCGAGCTCATCGAGGGCTACACGGTCATGCACAATATCTTTGGTACTGGGAAAGTGCTGGAGGTGTTCTACGATGGCAACGATCAGTATGTGGTCATCGATTTCAAGAAGGTTGGCATCAAGAAGCTGGCCACGCAGTACGCCCAGCTGAAGAAAGTGTAGCGTGCATCGCGGATCCGCTCGCGCGATTGCCCCGCTTTCCTATTGAACTGCATACGCATGATACTAGAATGGCAGCAGTACTACGCGACGAAGGGGTTTCCGTCACGGGGAGGTGTTCATGATTGGTTTTTGGATAACGATGGCAGTTGTCTGTGCTGTGGTAGATGCCTTCCTTCCGTACTACCTGCTGGTTTGGTTTTCGGGCGGGGCCGTCGCTGCGCTCCTGTTTTGCTGGGCCGGGTTCAACACGTCAGTGCAGTTCCTTATGTTCTTCCTGGTATCGTTTGCGCTCATGGCACTCGTTGGGCGCTACATCAATTCGCGTTTGTTGAGGGGTGGTTCCAAGATGCGAACGAATACTGAAGAGATGATAGGTAAGACGGCTAGCACCGTCATGGCTATCTCAGCTGGTGGTGCGGGACGCGTGGCACTCAAGGGTACTACGTGGAGAGCCATTCTTAATGATGAGACAGCCGTGGCCGCCATTGGCGACAAGGTTGTTGTCGTCTCGATCGAAGGTGTCACCTTGACTGTGAGAAAGGAATAGGAGGTACTCATGCCATTAACGTTCAACTGGTCCATTGTCTGGTGGGGGGTCGGCATTGTAATTGTTCTTATTTTCGCTTTGCGGTATATCATCATCGTGCGTCAGAGCACCGCTGTCATCGTCGAGCGCCTCGGGAAATTCAGCCGGGAGCTGAAGCCAGGCCTGCATTTCCTGATTCCTATCCTCGACAGCGTGAGGGCGGTCGTCGACTTGCGCGAACAGGCGTGGGACTATCCACCCCAGGCCGTCATTACAAAAGACAACGTCCCCACGAGCATCGACATCGTTTTGTACTACTATCTCACGGACCCTGTGAAGTCGGTCTACGAGGTGCGCAATCTCAACGAGGCCATCCTGAAGCTGACCATGACGTCTATTCGCAACATTTCGGGCAGTCTGAACCTTGATGAGTTGCTGGTCTCGCGCGAGAACGTCAATAACGAGCTGACCCAGATCGTCGATGTTGCCACAGACCCATGGGGTGTCAAGGTAACGCGTGCGGAAATCAAGTCGGTGAACCCGCCGGCCGAGATCCTTGAGGCCATGACGCGGCAGATGAAGGCGGAGCGTACCAAACGTGCCGTCATTCTCGAAGCCGAGGGACAAAAGGAAGCCGAGATCAACAAGGCAGAGGGTGAGAAGCAGGCTGCGATCCTTCGTGCCGAGGGCGATCGGCAGAAGAGGATCCTCAGTGCTGAGGGCGAGGCGCAAGCGTTGATCACTGTCGCCAATGCTCGCAAGGAAGCGACCATTGCCTATTTTCAGGGCATTCACGAGGGTGGCGCTTCCCAGGATGTTTTGGCGCTGAAGTATATGGAGACGCTTGAAGCCATCAGCGCAAACCCTTCTAACAAGGTGTTTTTGCCATACGAGAGCAGCGCTCTTATGGGAAGTCTCGGCACGATCAAGGAGCTTTTTAAGGAGGCTTCTTCAGAGGCTACTCCGCCGGTTCGAACAGCGAAAGGCAAGTAGCTAAAACCGATTGTGTGCAGAAGTGTCGGTCACGAAGACCGGCGCTTCTGCATGTTGCAGTGTTGACCAGGAGGAGCATTGGGTCTCCCGGTCTCGCACGGTTGTATTTTTCGCGTCAGTTGGTACCATTGGAAGTGGTCGCGCGAGCGGCAAATCCTGTTGGGAAAGGGGAGGCTACTATATGAGGAAATCACTGTCACTTGTCTTGATAGCTGTACTTGTTGTTGTTGCTCTTTTGGGGACTGTCTCCTGCAAGAGCAGCAATGGCGGCATTCAGGAGGTAACGTACAATCTGGGGACCGAGCCCGCTGCAATCGATCCAGCCATCACGACCGGCATTCCAGAGGCCAACATCGAACTGCAGGTCTTTGACGGGTTGACACGCATCGACGACAAGAACGTGCCGCAGCCAGCGATTGCGGAGAGCTGGACGATCTCGGAGGACCTGAAGACGTATGTGTTTACGTTTCGCGATGCGGAGTGGACGGACGGAACGCCTGTCACGGCTGATGACTTCGAGTATGCCTGGAAGCGTGCGCTCAGTCCGGACTTGGCGTCCGAATACGCCTACCAGCTCTACTATGTGAAGGGCGGTGAAGCGTTCAACACGTCCATCAAGGTCGACAGCAAGTACTATGTCCAGGCTGTCGACGCCGAGGGCAATCCTCTTACGAAGAAAGAGGGGGACAAGGACGTCGCCGTGCCGGACATGACGAAAGAGATTGACCCCAGCAAGGACGTCGGCGTCAAGGCACTGGATGCCAAGACGCTCCAGGTTGATCTCCAGTCACCCACCGTCTACTTTCTCAACTTGACGGCGTTCCCTACACTGATGCCGGTCTGCAAGGCCGTTGTCAGCGAGAATGACAAATGGGCCGCCGATGTCAAGACATATGTGACAAATGGACCCTTCAAGCTCACAGGGTGGTCACACAACGAGAAGATGGTCTTTGAGAAGAACCCAACGTACTGGGACAAGGACAAGGTCAAGCTCACCAAGATCACATACTACATGGTCGAGGATGACGCGACTGCGCTTTCGATGTTCCAGAGCGGTCAGCTGGACGCCTCCTCCACCGTACCCATCTCGGAGTTGCCCAAGCTGGTCGTCTCAGGCGATGCACAAATCCTTCCGTACCTTGGGACATACTACTATCAGGTCAATGTCACCAAGAAGCCGTTCAGCGATGTCCGCGTTCGCAAGGCCTTGCTCCTGGCGATCGACCGGAAGAGCATCACTGAGTCCATCACTCAGGGCGGGCAGATCCCCGCGCTGGCCTATGTTCCCTACGGTATTGCAGACGCGCTTCCTGGCAGCGATTTCCGCAAAGCTTCCCAGGAGAGCTTCTACAAGGACAACGACGTCGCTACGGCGAAGGCACTGCTTGCTGAGGCCGGTTATCCCAATGGCAAGGGGTTCCCTGCCTTCACACTGCTCTACAACACCTCCAACGCGCACAAATCCATTGCCGAGGCGATCCAGCAGATGTGGAACAAGAACCTTGGTATCACCTGTACCCTCAAGAGCGAGGAGTGGGGCGTCTACTTGGATGACCGGACAAACCTCAACTACACTGTTGCGCGTGCGGGCTGGATTGGTGACTACATGGACCCCAACACGTTCCTGGACATGTGGGTAACGGGTGGTGGAAACAACGACACTGGCTGGAGCAACAAGTCCTACGATGCTCTCATCGCAAAGGCCAAGGCGACTGTCGACCCGAAGGCGCGCATGGCGACACTGCATGACGCAGAGAAGATCCTCATGACGGATATGCCCATTCTTCCAATTTATTACTACACGAACGTGGTGCTCCTGAGCAAGAGCATCAAGAACTTCTATCAGTCGACGCTGGGATTTGTCGACTGGAAGAACGCCTCCATGGAAGAGCTGCCCAAAGGCTCTTGACGGCGGTACACACGATTTAGACGACAGAAGAAGTGGGGCGGCCCTCCAGACTCGACAGTAGGGCCGCCCCCTGTTGTATCTCTGGAGGCCCGCCCCCCGTTGTATTTTTGCCGCCAGTTGATAACATTAAGAGGTGTTGCACGAGCGACAAATCGTGTTGGGAAAGGGGAGGCTATTGTATGAGGAAAGCACTGTCACTTGTCTTGATAGCGGTATTCTTTATTCTCGTTCTTGGGGGGACTGTCTCATGCACCGGCAGCAAAGGCAGCTCGCAGGAGGTAACGTACAACCTGGGGAGTGAGCCCCCTGCGATTGATCCAGGCATTACCATTGGCATGCCGGAAGCCAACATCGAACTGCAGGTCTTTGACGGGTTGACACGCATCGACGATAAGAACGTGCCGCAGCCAGCGATTGCGGAGAGCTGGACGATCTCTACGGACCTGAAGACGTATGTGTTTACGCTTCGCGATGCGTCCTGGACGGACGGAACGCCTGTCACGGCGTATGACTTCGAGTATGCCTGGAAGCGCGTGCTCAGCCCGGAGTTGGCTGCCGAATACGCCTCCCAGCTCTACTACGTGTCTGGCGGTGAAGCTTTCAACAAGTCCATCAAGGTCGGCAGCAAGTACTATGTCCAGGCTGTCGATGCTAAAGGCGAACCTCTTACGAAGAAAGAAGGGGACAAGGACGTTCGCGTGCCGGACATGAAGAAAGAGATCGACCCCAGCAAGGACGTCGGTGTCAGGGCACTGGATGCCAAGACGCTCCAGGTTGATCTTCAGTCACCCACCGTCTACTTTCTCAACTTGACGGCGTTCCCTACGTTGATGCCGGTCTGCAAGGCCGTTGTCAGCGAGAATGACAAGTGGGCCGCCGATGTCAAGACATATGTGACCAACGGACCGTTCAAGCTCGTGGAGTGGTCACACAATGAGAAGATGGTCTTTGTTAAGAACCCGACGTACTGGGACAAGGACAAGGTCAAGCTCACGAAGATCACCTACTACATGGTCGAGGATAGCACGACTGCGCTTTCGATGTTCCAGAGTGGTCAGCTGGACGCGGCGTCCACCGTACCCGTCTCAGAGTTGCTCAAGCTGGTCGCCTCAGGCGATGTAAAGATCTTTCCGTCCCTTGCGACATACTTGTATATGTTCAATGTCACCAAGAAGCCGTTCAACGACGTCCGCGTTCGCAAGGCCTTGACGCTCGCAATCAATCGTCAGCAGATCACTGCGTCCATCACTCAGGGCGGGCAGGTTCCCGCGCTGGCCATGGTTCCCTACGGTATTGCAGACGCGCTTCCTGGCAGCGATTTCCGCACTGTGGGTGGTTCATACTACAAGGACAACGACGTCGCTACGGCGAAGGCACTGCTTGCTGAGGCCGGTTATCCCAATGGCAAGGGGTTCCCTGCCTTCACACTGCTCTACAACACCTCCAACGCGCACAAATCCATCGCCGAGGCGATCCAGCAGATGTGGAACAAGAACCTTGGTATCACCTGCACCCTCAAGAGCGAGGAGTGGGGCGTCTTCAATGATGACATGGCGCACCTCAACTACGATGTTGTGCGTAGGGGCCCGACTGGTGATTACATGGACCCCAACACGTTCCTGGACATGTGGGTAACGGGCAATGGAAGGAACAGGACTGGCTACAGCAACAAGTCTTACGATGCTCTCATCGCAAAGGCCATGGTGACTGTCGACGCGAAGGCGCGCATGGCGACGCTGCATGCCGCAGAGAAGATCTTCATGACGGATATGCCCGTTCTTCCAATCTACTACTACACGAACCCGATGCTCCTGAGCAAGAGCATCAAGAACTTCTATCTGTCGGCGCTGGGATTTGTCGACTGGAAGAACGTCTCCATGGAAGAGCTGCCCAAAGGCTCTTGACGGCGGTACACACGATTTAGATAAGAAAAGAAGCGGGGCGGCTCTGCAGCTTCGGCAGTAGGCCCCCCGTTGTAACTCTGGAGGTCCTATGCTCAAGTTCATTCTGCAACGCGTGCTCTCGATGATTCTTGTCGTCCTCATTGTCGCATCCGCTACCTTTTTCATGATGCGCTTGCTTCCATCGGGGCCCTTCGCCCGCGAAAAGGAGCTGCCACCTCAGATCATCAAGAACCTCGAGGCCCGCTATCACCTGGACGATCCGATCTGGAAGCAGTATGTCGACTACATCAAGAACCTTCTGCGGGGGGACCTCGGTCCCAGTTTCAAGTACAAAAACCGTACTGTCAACAACATCATCAATGATGGATTTCCCGTGTCGGCCGTATTGGGAGCGGTGGCGGTGTTTCTCGCCGTCGTCATCGGCATCCCGCTGGGCATCTGGGGTGCACTCAGGCAGAACGGCTGGCAGGACAATCTCGTGATGTTCGTTGCACTCCTGGGCGTGTCCGTCCCCAACTTCATCATGGCGGTATTGCTCATGTTCGTCTTTGCCCTGGGACTGCACGTCGTGCCTGCCGCCGGCTGGGGTTCCTTTAGACAGGTCATCCTTCCCGCCTTTACGCTGGCAGGGTATCCGATAGCATTCATAGCACGCCTTGTGCGTTCGTCCATGCTCGAGGTCCTGCGCCAGGAGTACATCACGACAGCGCGGGCAAAAGGACTCTCCGAGCCTCTTGTCATTTTCCGGCATGCACTGCGCAACATCCTCATCCCGGTCGTCACGGTGTTGGGGCCGCTTATCGCGGCCGTGTTCACGGGAAGTTTCGTTGTCGAGAAGATCTTTGCTATCCCGGGTCTGGGCCGTTTCTTCGTCACCAGTATCAATGACCGCGACTACACGACCATCCTGGGCGTGACCATTTTTTACAGCGCTCTGCTGGTGTTCATGAACTTTATGGTAGACCTCACGTATGCCTGGCTCGATCCACGTATCCGCTACGTCGAAAGGAAGGTGTCGTGATGGCTGCGAGGACTGCATGGCAATTCAAGGATGGCGTTGCGCCTGATGTAGGTTCATTCGTACCTGCCCCCAAGGGTTCTGGAGAGCTGCAACAGATTGCTGGACGTTCGACCACGTACTGGAGCGACGCCATACGCCGGATTCGCCGCAACAAGCTGGCCGTTGTAGGGTTCTGGATCATTATCGCCCTGCTCGTCGTCGCCGTCGTCGGACCGATGGTCTCAGCATACAGCTACGAGGATCAGGACCTGGAGAATACGTTTCAGTCCCCCACGCTGCGACATCCCTTCGGAACGGATCAGCTGGGACGCGATCAGCTGACGCGTGTCATGTACGGTTCGCGTATCTCGCTTGCGGTGGGCATCGTGTGCGCGACTCTCAACTTTCTCATCGGGGTGACCTACGGTGGGATCGCCGCTTACTTTGGAGGCCGCGTCGACGACATCATGATGCGTATCGTCGATGTCCTGTATGGTATACCGACGCTGATCATCGTTATCCTGCTGACCGTACTGTTCAAGGATAAAGGCGTCAATCCCCTGGTAAATGTGTTCATTGCCATTGGGCTCACCTACTGGCTATCCATGGCGCGCATTGTCCGAGGCGAGATTCTGTCGCTCAAAGAACGTGAGTTCGCGCTGGCCGCGAAGACCATCGGCGCCCCGAACAACCGTATCCTCTTCAGGCACCTGATCCCCAATGCCATGGGTCCCATCATTGTCACAGTGACGCTGCAGATTCCAGCTGCGATCTTTACCGAGGCTTTTCTCAGTTACATAGGGCTGGGCGTCAGTGCGCCGGTGGCCAGCTGGGGCGTTCTTGCCTCGGACGGTACGGAAGCCATCCGTTCATTCCCCTATCTTGTGCTGTTTCCAGCACTCGCGATCAGTCTGACGATGTTTGCATTCAACTTCCTGGGCGACGGCCTGCGCGACGCGCTGGACCCACGCCTGAGACAGTAAGGGGTGCGCAATGGATGAAAACAATGTTCTGATGCGCATTCAGGGCCTTACGACCAATTTTCACACCTATGCGGGTGTTGTCCATGCCGTCGACGACATGACCCTTACCGTTCCGAAGAACTCTGTCGTCGGTATTGTGGGCGAGTCCGGTTCCGGAAAGTCAGTGACGATGATGTCCGTCATGCGCCTTATCCCAAGTCCTCCCGGCCGGATTGAGGGCGGGCACGTTTGGTTTGACGGTGCAGCGCTGGGAATGTCGGAGCGGATGGAGAAGGACGGTCCCAATAAGGGCATGGTGGATCTCTTGAGTCTCCCTGCCGAGGCCATGATGAAAGTGCGAGGCCGCCACATCGGCATGATCTTCCAGGACCCGATGGTTTCTCTTAATCCGGTGCTGACCATTGGCCTGCAGATGACGGAGTCCATGGTGGTGCATGGTCTTGAGACAAAGGCAGGAGCCTGGAAGAGAGCCGTCGACATGCTCACCCTGGTGGGCATTCCCAATCCCGAAGAACGCATGGGTGACTATCCCCACCAGTATTCGGGCGGCATGCGGCAGCGCGTCATGATTGCCATGGCGCTCTCGTGCAGTCCGGAACTGGTAATTGCCGACGAACCAACAACATCTCTGGATGTTACGGTTCAGGCGCAGATACTGGAACTGATGAAGGAGTTGAAAGCTAAACTCAAATCCAGCATCATCATCATCAGTCATGACCTCTCTATCGTTGCCGGCATGGCCGACAAGGTGGTTGTCATGTACGCAGGACGAGTGCTTGAAGAAGCGGACGTCTACGATCTCTACGAAAAGCCTGGACATCCGTACACCATGGGACTCATGAAATCCGTCCCCCGCGTCGACGCTGAAACCCGGGAACGTCTAGTTCCTATCGAGGGGAGTCCCCCGGACCTGCTGGCGCCTCCCGCTGGCTGTAAGTTCGCTCCACGCTGCACGTATGCCATGAACATCTGCTGTCAGCAAGAACCGCCACTCGTCACAGTCGGAGAAGGGCACCGGGCACGGTGTTTTCTCCACCATCCGACTGCGCCGGCAGTTCCTGGATTTGTAAAGGTGGAATAACGATGGATACCATACTCAAGGTCGAGCATCTCAAGAAGTATTTTGCGGTCAATGTCGGCGGACCGTTTGCGCGACACATGGCCAGTCTGAAGGCTGTCGACGATGTTTCGTTTGAGGTCGGTCGGGGCGAAACGGTGGGACTGGTCGGTGAGACGGGTTGCGGTAAGACGACCGTCGGCAGAACCATTGTGGGTCTATACAAGCCGACGGCGGGTACCATTACCTATTGTGACGAAAACCTGTGCGCCCTGACGCGGGAAGCCATGCGCAAGGTTCGCAGCAAACTGCAGATGATCTTTCAGGACCCCTATGCGTCGCTCAATCCACGGATGACCGTAGGAAACATCATCGAAGAACCGATGGACATCTTCAGTATTGGAACCATGGCCGAGCGCCGGGAGCGTGTTCAGGAACTGTTGCGCACAGTTGGACTCAATCCGGAACACACCAACCGGTTCCCACACGAGTTCTCTGGGGGACAGCGTCAGCGCATCGGCATAGCCCGAGCTCTGGCCATGAATCCGGAGTTCATCGTTGCGGACGAACCCATTTCGGCCCTTGATGTCAGTATTCAGGCCCAGATTGTGAATATGCTCGAAGATCTGCAGCAGAACCTGGGACTGACATATCTGTTCATCGCCCATGACCTCGCGATGGTCAAGCATATCAGTGACCGTGTGATCGTGCTGTACCTGGGCAAGATTGTCGAAGTGGATGAAAGCAAGGATATTTACAAACATCCGTTGCATCCGTATACGAAGGCTCTGCTGTCGGCCGTGCCCATTCCCGATCCGCGGGTTGAAATGCGGCGCCAGCGTATTGTGCTCAAGGGAGACCTTCCTAGTCCGGTGAATCCGCCTAGTGGGTGCCACTTCCGAACGCGGTGCCCCATTGCACAACCGATATGCGCTGAGCAGGAGCCCGAGCTGCGTGACATGGGTTCTGGTCACGTGGTCTCCTGTCACTTCGTGGGTTAGGGGTCTTTCTGGCAAGTCTCACGGGGCCGGCCGAAAGGCCGGCCCCTGTCTGTTCCGGATCCAGCCAGGGCTCGATGAGGTTGGAAAACCCGGGAATTCGCGTATAACTCAAGAGAAGCGGTTTCCGACAACCTGCAAGCCACCTGCGTGCGCCGTTGGCGGCTCGGTGGAGCGTGGTTGCGCAGGTTGCTGACAGCAACCATGGAACATGGGAGGAACAATGGAAGAATTTGAGAAGACCCTGAGCCGACAGCAGGCAGCCATCGAGGCCGAGCGCTGTCTCTATTGCTATGATGCGCCATGCCAGGCGAAGTGCCCTGCGCACGTTCCGGTGCCCGAGTTCATACAATCGATTCGCAGCGGGAACTTGCACGGGGCCCGGACCCTTCTACAGACGTCTCATCCATTCATCGAGACGTGTGGCCGTATTTGTCCCGAAGAAACGTTTTGTCAGTCTGTATGCACGCGGTCGAAGATAGATGCCCCTCTGCGCATTCGGGAGCTGCATCGTTTCGTCACAGACTCGACCGATCCATCTGATCGCATGGAGCTGTCTGAAGCCACTGGAGGCAGGGTTGCTATCGTCGGGGCTGGTCCTGCGGGACTTGCCTGTGCCCGCGAGCTGAGGGTCAGGGGATTCTCCTGTGACGTGTTTGAGGCTCGGCAGGTGGGTGGCGTGCCCAGCCAGGAAGTGTCCACACATCGGTATCCGCACGAGGTTGACGAAAGGGAAGTTCGCTTCCTGACGTCCACATTCGCCGCGCATGTTCGTATCGAGCGCGTGGTGGACCTGAAACCTCTGGCTGCTGATTATGACGCCGTCTTTGTCGCAACAGGGCTGCCCTCTGAGAGTGACATGAACGTCGAAGGCACTCAGCTGGTGGGTGTGCATCATGCCCGCGAACTCCTGCGCAAGATGAAAGCTGGCACAATCAGCGGTGCAGGAAACCGCGTAGGTGTTATCGGTGGCGGGAATGTTGCAATCGAGGTAGCCTCCATGCTCCGTGAGGAAGACCCGACACGAGACGTCACCGTGGTCTACCGGCGTGGCATCAAGGAACTGAAGGCATTCAAGAGGGAAATCGAAGAAGCCACGGCACTCGGCGTGACCTATCAGTTCCTGGCAATCCCCGACAAGGTTGTCGGCAACCAGCATGTGGAAGGGCTGCAAGTCACGCAGGCTCATCTGTGCGAAGAGGATGAATCTGGCCGATGCAGGTTTGAACCCCTGCCAGGGTCGAGCTTCACGATACCACTCGACACGGTGGTCGTCGCTATCGGACAGCGCGTCGACGAGGGTGTGTTCCCTGGTCTCGCTCGCAGCGACTCAGGACTTATCAGCATAGGGGAGAACATGGAGACCAGCATGCCAGGCGTCTATGCCGGCGGCGACGCCGTTCATGGTGCTCAGACTGTTGTTGAGGCCGTGCGTGACGGCAAGAAAGCCGCGGAGCAGATTGCCGCGTTTGTGGCAGGAGGCAAGTGATGTATCGAGAACATGATCTTTCCTATGATTTCCTGGGCATACACGTTGAGAACCCCTTCATTCTGTCTGCGGCTCCACCCACGGACGAGCTGGATATGGCGATCGACGGACTGAAGGCTGGATGGGCCGGAGTCGTCCTCAAGACTACGTCTGTCGAGAGCAATCCCGTCAACCTGAAATACCCGATGATGTCGTCGTTTGGCACGGCTGCGCACAAACTATGGGGATTGGGCAATATCGACCTCATTTCGCAGTATCACATCGACGAGATCTGTGAGCGGGTCAAGACACTGAAGGGCATGTTTCCCACCAAGATGATTGCAGCTTCTATCATGGGGTCACAAAAGGAGGACTGGCAGTCTCTGGTGTGGCAGCTCAAGAAGGCCGGTGTCGACCTTATCGAGTGCAGTTTCAGCTGTCCGCAGGGAAGCATGGGTGAAGCCCCCGGCCGCATGCTTGCACAAAGCGTTGAGGCGACGGAGAAGGTTGCACGTTGGGTAAAGGAAGCTGCCGAAGAGACGCCTGTTCTCATCAAGATTACGCCTCAGGTCACGGACATCGTCGAGATCGCCAGGGCACTGAAGCGGGCCGGCGTCGACGGTGTCACGGCAAGCAACTCGGTGCCCGCGCTGATCGGAGTCGATGTGGAGACGCTTGAACCACGCCCTTCTCTCTTTGGCGAGGGGGCATATTCAGGGATGACGGGCATGGCGATCAAGCCACTCACTCTCCGTACCATTGCAGAGATTGCCCGCAACGTAGACATCACCATCAGTGGAAACGGCGGGGCTTACTCCTGGAGTGATGCGGTAGAGTTGATGGCTGTTGGAGCTTCGAACGTACAGTTCTGTACGCTCCCGATGCACCATGGATTTGGCACGATAAGGGATCTCAAGAGCGGTCTTGCAGATTATCTGGATTGCAAGGGGTATGCATCGCCCCTGGATATTGTTGGCAAGGCGCTCAAGAACATCAAGGGCCAGGAAGAGCTGGTCACGCCTTGCTCTCATTCGGATATCGACGTTGACAAGTGTATCGGTTGCGGCAACTGCTTCCGTGCGTGCAGCGATGGAGCTCACAGAGCGATTTTGTGGGATGCCGAGAAGAGGCAGCCCTCCGTGGATGCCGAGAAGTGCCCTGGGTGCGGCCAGTGCATGCAGGTCTGCCCTGTGAACGCTATCCGGATGAAGGAAGAACTGGACGGCAAGGTCCACTACTTCGAATTCAAGGGAACTCGCTAGGCCTGCTGCAAGCTTCTCCGTCCCCTGTCGTGCCTGCCGCAGGGGACATTCGCATGTGCGGCCGGTTGAGTGCTGTCGTGAACCCCGTATACTTATTAAGAGTGTTTGCCACGTTCATTTGCCAGCCGAAATCTTGAGGAGGTAGTATGAACAATGATGAACGGTTCTCGACCTTGCGGTCGAAAAGAGAGCAGATCGTCGCAGGTGGAGGGCCCGGTCGTGTCAAGAAGCAGCACGAAGCTGGCAAGCTGACTGCACGCGAGCGCATCGAGCTCCTGCTGGACCAGGGGTCATTCCAGGAAGAAAACGTTTTCGTGAGCCACCGGAATACCGGGTTCGGACTGGACAAGCAGGAGTTGCCCGGCGATGGCGTGGTCACAGGTCACGGATACGTCGGTGGTCGCCTGGTCTTCGTCTACTCTCAGGATTTCACTGTCGCAGGGGGTTCACTTGGCGAGATGCACGCAGCCAAGATCGCTCACGTTCAGGACCTCGCCTTGAAGTTTGGAGCCTCCATCGTCAGTATCAGCGATTCCGGTGGAGCCCGCATCCAGGAGGGAATCGATTCGCTGAAGGGCTACGCCAGCATCTTCTACCGAAACACGATCAGCTCGGGAGTCATTCCCCAGATTTCCATGATAGCGGGTCCCTGTGCCGGTGGCGCAGTGTATTCACCGGGTATCATGGATTTTGTCGTCATGACCGAGCAAGCTCGCATGTTCATTACTGGTTCCAAGGTCATCCAGAGCGTAACGGGCGAAGAAGTCACAGACGAGGAGCTTGGGGGTCTGACCGTGCATGCCGAGAAGAGCGGCAACGTTCATCTGGCGGCAGCCAATGATGAGGAGGCTATCAAGCTGATCCGCGAGCTCCTGTCCTATCTGCCTGCGAACAACAGCGAAGATGCTCCCGTGGCACAGAGCGACGACCCCATCGATCGAAGCACGGCGGAAATCGGGGACATCATCCCTGCGGAAGCGAACAAGCCGTACGACGTGCGCAAGGTCATAGAGAGTCTGGCGGATGAAGGCAAGTTCTTTGAGATAGCTGAGGGTTTCGCAAAGTCGATCTGCGTTGGCTTCGCACACATGGGTGGGCAAGTCGTCGGAGTGGTCGCCAATCAGTCCAGGTCGATGGCAGGTGTCCTGAATATCGATAGCTCAGACAAGGCCGCTCGCTTCGTTCGTTTCTGCGACGCGTTCAACATTCCGTTGCTCACCCTGGTGGATGTCGGCGGATACCTTCCAGGTGTCGACCAGGAGTACGGGGGCATTATACGACACGGAGCAAAGCTTCTCTACGCCTTCTCGGAGTGCACCGTGCCCAAGGTAACCGTTATCCTCCGCAAGGCATATGGCGGAGCATATATTGCGATGTCATGCCGGGATCTTGGCGCAGATTTCGTGTTTGCTCTTCCGTCAGCTGAGATCGCCGTGATGGGGGCGGATGGTGCCGCCCAGATCATCTTCTCGAAGGAGATCCGCGACGCTGCAGATTCGGAAGCCACCCGCCAGAGACTCATTGACGACTACAAGGACAAGCTGTACAACCCCTACGTGGCCGGAGAGAGGGGACTCGTTGACGACATTCTGGAGCCATCCCAGCTTAGAAGCCGCGTCATCCGCTCCTTCAGAGCCGCCGCAAACAAGCGCGAGGAACGACCGACGCGCAAGCACGGGAACATCCCGCTCTAGGAAGGACCGTCATGATCCGCATGGAGTTGCACGGACAGGACGTGACCGACGAGGAGTTGGCGGTCGTTGCAGGAGCAGCATTGGCTGCGGTCGAAGAGAACGAGAACCCTGCCTTCCTGTCCGATGTTTCCACTCTTGACGACGCCTCTGCAGCGGCAGTCATGGCCGCGATGGCTGCTGCTGGAGTGTCGTTCCAGCAGTCAGAACCGCCATTGCCTCCTGTAAACGCGGCATGGAGACGACCATCATATGAACAATCAGTCAGGCCGCGCTGGCGCTGACGGGAGGATAGACCATGAAAAAGTACAGGATCACCGTAAATGGCAAGACGTTTGACGTCGACGTAGAAGAGGTAGGCGCAAAGAAATCCACGCCTTCGCCAGTGTCAGCTCCGGAGGTCCCGGCTTCTGTTCCTGCACCCAGGACAGTGTCGGCTCAGGCACCTGCCGTGAGCCCGGCGACTCCAATACCCGCTGCTCCGGCAGGCGGTGCTACAGCCATGAAATCGCCGCTGCCTGGCAAGATCCTGAAGGTCATGGCGACGCCCGGAAGCTCCTGGAAGAAAGGCGACACCCTGCTTATCATTGAGGCCATGAAGATGGAAAACGAGATTCTTGCTCCCCGTGATTGCAAGGTCGAGGAAGTCGCAGTCGAGTCCAACCAGACTGTCAAGACTGGGGATCTTCTGCTCAAGCTTGCCTGACACGCGACAGCCTGCTCGCTCGGAACGCTCCTCGAAGACATTGGCTCACGAGGAGTGTTCCGCATTCTTGGAGAACTTGCTCGGTTTTGTACAATGACTACAGGAAGCACACTTCGAGGAAAAGTGGGGTAGCGTATGACAGACTTGCTGCGCGGTATTGTCGGTATGTCAGACTGGCGTGTATGGGCGATGTTCGGCGTCGGTCTGGCGCTTATTTGGCTCGCAGTAAAGAAGGAGTATGAGCCGAACCTCTTGTTGCCCATGGGATTTGGCTGTCTGCTGGCCAACATCCCGTTTTCGTCGGCGGTCGGCGGCGGCTTCCTGGACATCTTGTTCGAAGGCGGTATCACGAATGAGCTGTTTCCCATTCTCATCTTCATCGGCGTAGGAGCAATGATCGATTTCGGTCCACTCCTGCAGGATCCCGAGATGTTGTTCTTTGGAGCGGCTGCGCAATTCGGAATCTTCTTTACGATGATGCTGGCTCTGCTGGTCGGACGTATCCCCGGCGTCACGGGCATTCCAGGTCTCAAAGAAGCTGCTGCTATCGGAATCATCGGGGCAGCCGACGGACCGACGGCGATCTATGTCGCTACACGGTTTGCTCCAGCATTGCTGGCCCCGATCACCGTGGCTGCCTATTCCTACATGTCGCTTGTCCCGATTATTCAACCACCGATCATTCGGGCGCTCACGACCCGCGAAGAGCGCATGATTCACATGGAGAACCCTGAACACGAGGTATCGAGGACGGTGAAAGTCGTCTTTCCCATTGCTGTCACGCTTATCGCTGGTATCATAGCGCCCATGTCCGTTGCACTGATCGGTAGCCTCATGTTTGGCAACCTGCTGCGCGAGTCCGGGGTAACGGAGCGTCTCTCCAAGACTGCTCAAAATGAGCTTTCCAGCCTTGTGACCATCCTGTTGGGGATCACGATAGGGTCGTCTATGGGAGGAAAGCAATTCCTGAATCCGACGACGCTCCTCATCATCGCGATGGGTCTCATTGCCTTCGTGTTCGACACGGCGGGCGGAGTTCTCTTCGCGAAGTTGATCAACCTGTTCCGGAAACGAAAGATCAACCCGATGATTGGCGCGTGCGGCATATCGGCGTTCCCGATGTCTGCCCGGGTCATCCAGAAGATGGCGCAGCAGGAGGATGGCAGCAACTTCATCATCATGCACGCCGTTGGGGCAAACGTGGCAGGGCAGATCGCCTCCATCATTGCAGGAGGTCTGATCCTGGCCCTGGTACGATAGGAGGTGGCCATGGATACTATTGTTGCTGAGGGGCTGCGCATCAGCGGGCTGAGCTATGTTCTCATCTTTGCCGTGCTGGGAATCTTCTACGGTCTCATCAAGCTTCTGTTGAGGATGCTCCCTCCAAGGGACGATTCGGCGTAACCGGTAACACGAGTTTCCGCCAGTAGCGGACTCGTGAAGGAGGCTGGCGTGAAGAAGCTTTGGATGATCCTTGCCCTCACCATGATAGTGACGATGACAGTTTCTGGGTGTGGTCCGCGCAATGTTGTAGTGCCCACGATCATCTCGGGGACCATCAAGCCGGTTGCCCTGATCGCTCAGGCTATCGCTGGCACCGCGTTGCAGGTTCAGGTTCTTGCCGGAGACGACGGGACACCTCTCCAGAATGCGCGAGAGCTTGTGTCCAAGAGTGCTGTCGTTTTCCAGACCGGAGCCTCCATCGATACATGGTCCAGCGGGATGGAGCAGGGAAGTGTGCGCTTCGTCAGTCTCTCTGCCGCCTTGGATAAGGGTATGCCGGGTGGTTCCTGGCTATCTTTTCGGAATGCCGCAGACATGGCTCGCCTGATGCGCGATACGCTGGATGCCCTGTACCCGGCGCTGAAGGAGCAGTTCGATTCGCGATATGCAGTGTTCATGGACCAGTGCAGCCAAGCAGATGGTCGACTGAAACGGCTAGCCTGGAGTGCTGGTACCAGGGCATTCCTGGCAGGGGACACAACGTGGTCAAGCGCAGCCGGGGACTACGGGTTGCGGGTCATGGTTCAGCCGGGCCTGAAGGGGCTTGACCTCTCGGGAGCAGAGGCGGCGTCGAGAGTTGCCGACTGGGGTTCGGGAGAGAGGACCCGGGTCGTGGTCGTGAATATTGCCGCTGGGGGAAGCACAGGAGTCAGCCGGCAGTCAAACGGCATCGTTGTCTGCAGTCTGGATGTTCTCGGCGCAACGGCCGAAGGTGCCTTTGTTCCCTGGCTTGAAGGTCAGCTGGCTCTGCTTGGGTCGGCGATCGGGAAGTAGGCGTACTCAGGCCACGATGCAGGAGTCCGGCACTTTCCCGAGAGGTCAAAGGTACCATTCTGAGCTGTGATGGTTTCTTAATGTTCCGTTGCTTTTTGCCCCTGCGCATTCTATAATGTCGACGTAGGAAGGGCCGGGGGTGTTGTTTGACACAGTGTGCTTCTGGTTGGTCCTGTTTTGTATGATTGGCCCTACGAGGGGTTCTGCAAGTCTTGCAGGGCATTCTGCCCCCCCGAGGGTATGTCATGGAACCACGAATCTGCGGTGGAGTCTGGAAAGAGGAGGAAACATGAAGGAAGTCTACGAAGTCAGAATGCATGGCAGAGCGGGCCAGGGAGCCAAGTCGGGGTCCCAGTTGCTCGCTGAGGCAGCGTTCAGGGAGGGCAAGTACATTCAGTCTTTCCCCGAGTACGGGTCTGAGCGTCGTGGTGCTCCGACAGTCTCTTACACCAAGATCGCCGAGAAGGTGCTCAAGAGCCATGAGCCGATTGTCAACCCTGATGTCGTCATGGTGCTCGATTTTGGTATCATGCGCTCCATCCCGGTTGCAGCGGGGTTGCCTGAAACGGGCATCCTCATCGTCAACACCAAAGTATGCTCCGCTGAGATCAAGAAGCTGGCGCAATTCAATGGCACCCTGTACGGTGTCGACGCTACCGGCATCTCACTGGAGTTGCTGGGCATGGACACGCCGAACGTGCCAATGCTCGGGGCACTCGTGAAGTTGACCAGCGTTGTCAAGATGGAGTCGCTGGAGGCTGTCTTGCGCGAGCACTTCCTGCCAAAGATAGGCGAAGAGAAGGTACAGAAGAATATCAGCATGCTCCGAAAGGGCTATGAGGAGGTGTTCAAATGAGCGAAAGAAAGACATGGCAAGAACTTGAACTCGGCGTGGAACTGCCTGCAGCTACATCGCTTGGTTATAAAACCGGGGGTTGGCGTGTTCTCCGTCCTGTCTGGAACGCCTCTGAATGTATCTATTGCATGATTTGTGTAAACTACTGTCCAGATATGGCTATTCCTGTCACCAAGAGCGAGGAAGGAGTGGCCGGCAAGGGTGGACGGTTGTTCAAAGGGGTCATACGATTGGAGACAAACCTTGACTACTGCAAGGGATGTGGTATCTGCGCCCATGAGTGCCCGACCAAGTGTCTCAGCATGATTCGCGAAGAAGAGGCAGAGCAGGCCTCTTGTAAGTTGTAGGGGAGGGAACAGATATGGGAGTCAGGAAAGCAATTACTGGTGCTGAGGCGGCCGCGGAGGCGATGCGGCAGATTAACCCAGACGTCGTCGTGGCCTATCCGATCACGCCCCAGACACCAATCGTGGAGCAGTTTGCGAAGTATGTCGCGGATGGAATTGTGGACACAGAGATGGTGCCCGTCGAGTCAGAGCACTCTGCCATGTCGGCGACCGTCGGGGCAGAGGCAGCGGGAGCTCGAGCAATGTCGGCAACGTCGTCACAAGGGCTTGCACTCATGTGGGAGATCGTTGCTGCCACGCCGGGGCTGCGGTTGCCCATTGTCATGTCGCTGGTCAACCGGGCGCTGTCCGCCCCGATCAATATCCACTGTGATCATTCAGATGTCATGGGTGTGACCACTGTCGGCTGGATTCAGATCTTCAGTGAGAATGCCCAGGAAGTCTACGAGAACCTGCTGCTTGCTATCCGTGTCGCCGAAGACACGAGAGTGCAACTGCCGGCCATGGTCAACCAGGATGGGTTTATCACCAGTCACGCGGTGGAGCCAGTCGAAATCTTTGATGACGCTCTCGTACGGAAGTTTGTCGGCGTGCGGTCGCTGAACCGTGCTCTGCTGGATGTCGAACACCCGAAGAGCATCGGACCATTGGTCCTCCCGGACTACTATTTCGAGTTCAAGCGCGCTCAGGAAGAGGCAATGAGCAAGGTGTTCGAAGTTTATCGTGAAGTCGGCACCGAGCTCTCAGCCATCACCGGCAAACAGTACCCATTCTTCGAGACCTATCGTGTCGACGATGCGGAAGTTGTTGTTGTCGTCCTCAATTCGGCTGCAGGCACCGCGAAGGCTGCCGTCGATGCCATGCGTGTGCAGGGCAAGAAGGTCGGAATGCTCAAACCGATTCTCTTCCGACCATTCCCATACAGTGAAGTGCGTGATGCACTCCGTCACGTCCCCGTCGTCGGCGTTCTCGATCGATCGATGGATTTTGGCGCCTGCGCTCCGGTCTACTCCGAGTTCCGCAATGCGCTGTGGAAACTGGACAAGCGACCGGCAATGCAGAGCTACATCTATGGGTTGGGTGGTCGCGACATTATGACCACTGAAATCGAAGCCGTTTTCGAGGAACTGCTGTCTGGCAAACTTGACCCGGAGCATCAGCGGTACATCGGCCTGAGGGGGTAGCAGACATGCCTACGCTGCAAGAAATCGCTTTGAAGACTAGTGGTGCTGATGCCCGAATTGTGTCCGGCCATCGGATGTGTTCTGGTTGCGGCATTGGATCTCTCATCAAGACTGTTCTCGCAGCCTCCGACAAGCCAGTCATTGTCATCAGTGCGACAGGATGCCTTGAGGTTGTAACGACGATCTATCCGTTTACGGCTTGGAATACACCTTGGATGCACCTGACGTTCGAGAACGCTGCTTCGGTGGCAGCTGGAGTCGAGTCTGCCTACAAGTCGCTCAAACGTCGTGGCAGGATCGACAGCGATGTCAACATCCTTGCGGTCGGCGGTGACGGCGGCACGTACGACATAGGATTCCAGGCTCTTTCCGGAGCGCTTGAGCGCCAGCACAAGTTCATGTACCTTGTCTACGACAATGAGGGCTACATGAACACTGGAAACCAGCGCAGCGGCGCGACGCCGTTCGGCGCCAGCACAACGACGGTACCTGCCGGTAAAGTGAGCAGTGGCAAACCGCAGTGGAGGAAGAACCTCGTGGAGATTGTTGCGGCCCACCGTATTCCATACGTCGGTCAGGCAGCAGTTCACAACACGCTGGACCTGTACAAGAAGGCGCAGAAGGGTTTCAATGCCGATGGTCCGGCCGTTCTTGCGGTTCTGCAGCCCTGCGCGACCAATTGGTCCTTTGATGCCGCACTTACCATGCAGTATTCCAAGCTGGCTGTCGAAACCAACTTCTGGCCACTGTATGAGATCGAGAACGGTGTCGTACATGTCAACACCAAGCCCTCCAACCGTAAACCGATTGAGGAGTTCCTCAAGGGTCAGACACGGTTCAGGCATTTGTTCAAGTCTGGGAACGAACATGTCATCGTCGAAATGCAAAAGATGATCGATGACGAGTGGGCCCGTCTGCTCAAGCTCGAGGAATCCGGCATCCAGTTCTAGATCGCCTGAGACTCGCGTTGTATTCGTCAGCCCACCGGCTACAATGGCGGTGGGTTGATTGCGTCAGAGGAGCAACTCAATGACAACGAAGACGGTGTTCTACTCTGTTATGGGGCATTCTCGAATGGTAGCTGAAGGCATAGCGGCGGCACTGGATGCCCCGCTCTTTGGTCTGACCGATCGCTTCACGGCTCTACCTGCGAGATGGAAGCGTTCAGCGAGGCGGGCAGTCCGAGGCTTTGACCTGGGCGTACTGGGCACCCCCGGTGTGTTGTTCGGCCGAGGGGACAGGCTTGTTCTCGTTTTCCCCTACTGGAGTGGAGCCGTTGTGCCTGCCGTATCGGGATTTGTCCGCTCGCTCGAGCTCGCAGGCGTCACCGTATTCCTGGTGATGACGCGTCGCTTGAGTGGTGGCGACGAGCTGATCTCCCAGCTCGAGGATGATATTATCAGGCAGGGAGGAACGGTTGACGGGGTTTTCAGCCTTCGCACGCTGTGGCGGGCACAGCAACGCCTTCGATCACTTGGAAGTCGTGTCGGACAGCACATTGCGCGGGAAGCGCGAGGAGCGCCGTTCAGTCTCCAGGAGTTGCTGGAGGATGCAATCGAGGATGAGGTCGAAACACGTGCTCGCTACCTGCAACTCATTGAGATGACCCCCAATAGGCGCCTGAAGGCAACGTTCAGCTCGCTCGCAGCCGGTGAAGCCGCCCAGGCTCAGCTGCTGCAACAGTTGCACCGTGCATACACGGGCGTTGTCTATGAGCCACACAGGGAAGCGATCGCCTCCCTGAAGTCAGGACAGGTTCTCGACTACAGTGCTCTGCTCCAGGGACTCGGCGTTGTCGTGGAAGCCGAACGCAAGGCTATCATGGGATACCGTGCCATTGCTGAGCGGTACTCCAGTCAGCCCGATGTTGTTCGCCAGATGCTGGCACTGGCCCGTTCTGATCTCCAGCACTACAGAGACATGAGAGGCTTGTACAACAAATTGAGCCGCCATCACTCTACGCGTTGACGCGCATTCACCGCTTTTTCACGTGTTGACTTTGCCCTGTTTGTGATAGGCTGAAAGAAGAACTCCTGCATTCGAGGCTGTTCTTGGTCACAGCAGGAAAAGGAGGCAGGCAATGATTTATCTTGACAACTTTCGCAGTACGATGGTCGCACCTGAGGTCTGGGCAGCGATGCGTACTGCTGCTATTGATGAATACGCGGTACCGGCGGCATTCACGCAGTGCGGCACTGGTGCCGCAGAACTCATAGAGAGAGCACAGAACCGGCTTGCAGCCGCTATTGGAGCGTCGCAGAATGAGGTCGTGTTCACGGGAAGTGGCACTGAAGCTATCAACATAGCTCTGTGGGGCTCGACGTGGGCGCAGGCAGTCGACAAACCGGAGATTGTGACCAGCGAGATCGAGTACCCTGCTACGCTCGCGGTGTACAAGGCACTGGAGAAGGAAGGCTACCGGGCTCACTACATCAAGGTCGATGGTGAGGGAAAGTATGATCTCGACCAGCTTTCCTCGGTCCTGAATGAGCACACGGCGATGGTCAGCCTGATGGGTGTCAACCACATGATCGGTACGATCGAACCTCTTGCCGAGGCAGGAACAATCATTGCCGAGGCGTCACAGCACGTGGGCCGCAGGATCCCATATCATGTGGATTTCGCCAGCGCCCTGCAGACGCAGCGGTTGGATGTCGACGCGGTGAAGGCAGACCTGGTGAGTTTCTCCAGCAACAAGATCCACGGTCCGAAGGGTGTTGGCGCTCTCTACGTACGAAAGGGCACGAAGATACGCCCCATTACCTTTGGCTCGGAGTCGTACTCTCCACTTGTTCCGGGTACACCCAACACGATGGGCATTGCGGGATTCGACAAGGCCGTCGAGTTGCTGTACGCGACCTTCGACAAGGATGTTGAGCACATGCTCGGCCTCACGAACCGTCTTGCCACTGGCATCCGTGAGCACATTCCATATATTCTGCTCAATGGGCCGGATGGCGTCGGAAGGGCTGCGTCGCATCTGTGTTACAGTTTCCTGTTCATCGAGGGCGAGGCGATCATGATGTTCCTTGACATGGACGGGATCGTGGTCGACACTGGTTCAGCCTGTGCGGCCGCGACGCTCAAACCGAATTACATTCTCATGGCGATCGGGCGCAACCACGAACAGGCGCATGGCTCGATCCGCTTCACGCTGTCTCGGTACAACACCGAGGTCGATGTCGATACTGCTCTGGCAAAGCTAATTCCGATCGTGGAACGCTTGCGCGCTCAGAGCACGATCAGGCCGCCTGCGGAATAAGGAGGTACCATGGCAATCAAGTACACTGCGAAAGTCATCGAGCATTTCAAGAGCCCACACAACATCGGCATCATCGAAAACGCCGACGCCTGCGCTACTGAAGGATCGCCTGCGTGCGGCGACGAGATCACGGTCTACCTCAAGATCGACAAGGCAACCGATCGCATCGAGGATGTGAAATTCCAGTCCTACGGCTGTGCCTCCAACATAGCCACAGGTTCCATCATCACTGACTTGGCCAAGGGCAAGACGATCGACGAGGCTGAGGCGATCACATGGAAACAGGCTGCTGACGAGCTGGGGGGCCTCCCTCCTGTCAAAATGCACTGCTCGGTTCTCGCTGTCGACGGGCTCCGGTCGGCCATTCGCAAGTACAAGAAAGAAGTGAAGGGTATCGACTATGATTCCACGCTTGACGTCAAGACCGTGACCGAGGAGCTGAAGCATGTGCTGTGGCCGCCAGTCGGGGTCGATATCATCACGCTCAAGATGGTCAAGTACATCGGTATTGATCGGGGTGCGGTCAGGGTCGAAGTCAGCGTTGGTTCTGACGACAAGTTCCTGGACCCGACGATTAACGAGATCGTCGAGCATGTCAGCAAGATCCGTGGGGTCAAGTCGGTCAACGTCGAGAATGTCTAAATGTTGTCCACATCGTAGTAAACTCAATCTGCTTGGAGGGAACCATGATCGATTTTCGTTCTGATACTGTTACGAAGCCTACACAGGCCATGCGGGACGCCATGGCGACGGCGGAGGTCGGCGACGACGTCTACCGCGAGGACCCTACTGTCGTCAGGCTGGAAGAACTGGGCGCAAAAATGCTGGGCAAGGAAGCTGGTCTTTTTATGTGTTCAGGCACGATGGGCAATCAGGTCGCCATCATGACGCATACACAGCGTGGAGACGAGCTTATTACGGAAGCCGAGAGTCACATCTTCTACTATGAGGTTGGCGACATCGCGATGCTGTCGGGCGTTCAGGCTCGGCAGGTTCCAGGCAAGCGGGGCGTCATGGACCCTGATGATGTCAAGCACGCAATTCGCGATTCCAGCAATATTCATTTTCCACGGACGTCCCTTATTACTATCGAAAACACTCACAATCGAGGTGGAGGCAAGGTATGGCCCATCGAGTATGTGCGTGAGATATCGGCAGAGGCGCAAGAGCGCGGTATTGCCGTGCACATGGATGGAGCGCGGATTTTTAATGCATCGATCGCCTCTGGTATCACACCGGATGTGTGGGCATCCTACGCCGATTCCGTCATGTTCTGTCTTTCCAAAGGCTTGTGTGCTCCTGTCGGATCATTGCTCGTGGGGTCCAGAGACTATATTGAACGGGCACGTAAGAACCGAAAACGCCTGGGAGGCGGACTTCGTCAGGTTGGTATTCTGGCGGCTGCAGGTATTGTGGGACTTGAGACGATGGTGGATCGGCTGGCGGAGGACCATGCCAACGCGAAGCTGCTCGCAGGCGAGCTGGCTGGTATCGGGTATGGAACTGACCCGTCTGAAGCCGAAACCAACATGGCTATGGTCGACATCAGTGCAAGTGGCCAGGATGCACCGTCGTTCGTGGCCGCGCTCGAGGAGAAAGGCGTTCTGTGTAATGCCGTCACGCCGACCACGGTTCGACTGGTCACGCACCACGACGTGACGACAGATCAGTGTCGTGAGGCCGTCGAGGTTTTCAGGTCATTGTTACACGTGTAGGCATCTACCTGCGTCAAGGAGGGTACAGTGTTGGAACCCAAGCATGTCGAAGGAATACACAACAAGCATAAGGTCTTCCTCTATACGCTGACGACTTGCGGCTGGTGTCGCAAAGCCAAGGCGTTGCTTCAAGAGCTGAGCGTGGGCTACGACTACGTCGATGTCGACGACCAGGAGGGTGGAAACAAGGAACTGGCCAAGCAGGAGGTCCTGAAATGGAACCCAGCGTGCTCGTTTCCGACCATCGTCCTGGATGACAAGGATTGTGTCGTAGGTTTCCAGGAAGACAAGATTCGAGAACTCGCGGCTGAATGAGCAGGATACCAGACGAGCGTGTCGCTGAGGTCTGGGAGAGGCTGGTCCTCGAAGCACGGGAGGCAGGATACTCTGTCAATCCTGACGACGCTTTTGCCAGGGAGCTGGTCCGGGGCCTGCTCGAGAACGAGACACGCTATGGATATCGCGCCTGCCCCTGCCGTCTGGCATCAGGAGTAAGAAAGCGGGATGTCGACCTGGTCTGTCCGTGTGACTACCGAGATGCCGACCTCGACGAATACGGTGCCTGCTACTGCGCGCTGTATGTCTCGCCTGAAATCAGTCGTGGCGAGAAGACTGCAACATCCATTCCGGACCGGCGTCCGGTCGGCGGGCCAACTGCGCACCCGAGGGAGATGGAACAGGTGCATGTGGCCGGGCTCGCGTTTCCGGTCTGGCGATGCAGGGTCTGTGGATACCTGTGTGCAAGGCCGCAGCCTCCGCTGGTCTGTCCAGTCTGCAAGGTCGGCAAGGAGCGTTTCGAGCGCTTCATGTAGCCTGACAATATCATTGTCGCCGCAAGCCGCCTTGTCCGCAAAAGGGACTGGGCGGCTTGCGTTGCCCCTGAGGACCGGATGATCCGCTACTCATGCGACATACAACCATTTGACAAAACAGATACGCTCTGGTATAGTCTCGAAATCAGGCTTTGAGGGCGCGTATAGACATTCGTGCATGTGGAGGTACGACAGTGGCAGAGAACAGGATTTGCACCAACTGATGACAGGGGCGCCGTTGATTGGACAAGCTGCAGCCAAGAGTTTGCCACAGTAAACGCAGGACCGTCAATTCCTCAGTCACTGACTCTCAGAGAGTCCGTCAGTAATCTCTCCTGTCATACAGTTCGCTTTTCCCCACACTCGTTCTGGAGGTAGCACTGTATGCATACAGCTATTCAAGTAGAGAACCTCACTCGTGTCTTCAACCGCAGGGGAACGGCTCCTTTCCACGCGTTACGGGGCGTCAGCTTCGACGTCTCTTATGGCGAGATTTTCGGTCTTCTGGGCCCCAACGGCGCCGGCAAGACGACGACCATCAAGATCATGTCGACATTGCTGCTTCCTACGTCCGGGCGCGTTACTGTTGCCGGCTTCGACGTCGAGAAGGATTACACTCATGTTCGTCCACTCATCAGCCTCATTTCCGGAGGCGAGACCTCGGGGTATGGCATTCTCACGGTTGAGGAGCAGCTCTGGATGTTCAGTCAGTTCTACGGCATGGAGACACCAGTGGCGCGCGCCCGGATCGAGGAATACCTCAAGGTCGTCAACATGTGGGACAGCAGGCATCAGCAGATGAACCGCCTGTCCACTGGCATGCGTCAGAAGGTCAATCTGGTGCGTGGTCTCGTCACCGACCCCAAGGTTCTGTTCCTCGACGAACCGACGCTTGGCGTCGATGTCGAGGCGAGTGTCATCATCCGCAGCATCGTGCGCGATTGGGTTCGAGAGAAGGCGGAACGCTCGGTCATTCTGACAACACACTACATGGCAGAGGCCGATGAACTCTGTTCGCGCGTTGCTATCATCAACCACGGGCTTATCCTTGCGAACGCAGCTCCATCGCAACTTAAGCAGGACCTGGACAGCCGGGCGCACTACGAGATTACGGTCGATCGGCTCGACGGGGGCCAGCTTGACCATATCACTGCATTCATGGGGGAGGGGAACGATCTCGTGCTTGGTTCCGACAAGGTGACGCAGAGTCCAATGCTTGTCGCACATCTGATGCACGAGAGTGACATCGCCCGTCTCATCACGGCACTGGCAGGGCAGGGGGTGACCCTCGAGTACATGCGCAAACTCGAGCCTACTCTGGAAGACGCGTTTCTCAAGATGGTGGGTAAGAGGTTTGAAGATGAAGAAGCAGCTTCTCCTGTTTCTTAGGACGCTCAACGCGCGCGCCTACGTGCGCATTTTTGGACAGATGCGCGAGGCGACCTGGGTCGTCGCAAGCGTCCTGGGTGGTTTCTTCACGATGACGACCTACATCTACCTCTACCGGACGCTCGGCACCGGCTCTGAGTTCAGCGGGCTGGTGGTGCTGGGAGGGTTCATGACTCCCTTCTTCATGAACGTTCTGTGGGGTGTTGCGATGCAATTGTACTGGGAGAAGGAAATGGGGAACCTGGAGCTGATGCTTGTGAGTCCCGCCCCGCTGTCTGCTTTCCTCGTCGGTCTGTCTGTCGGCGGCGCCATGCACACGCTGCTCCGTTCTCTGGCGGTGTTGTTCTTTGGCATCGCTGTCTTCAAGGTGCAATTCACGGTTCTGCATCTGCCCTTGGCCTTGTTCGTCTTTCTTGTGACCCTGTTTTCGATGTATGGGCTGGGCATTGTGTTCTCGTCGCTGTTTCTCTATCACGGGCGCGACGCATGGCGCACTGCCGACCTTGTCATGGAACCGACGAACGTTCTCTCGGGATCCTACTTTCCCGCCAGGTTCCTGGGATTGGGTCTGGTCGGTATTGCAGCACTCATCCCGACGACACTTGGGCTTGATGCACTGAGACAGCTTCTGGTCCCTTCGTTCACAGTAAAGGTGCTGGGCTGGCGCTGGGAGTTGCTCATCCTCATCGGGCTGGGACTCGTGTTTGCATTCATCGCATCGTGGGCATTGCGGTCTGTGGAGTACAAGGCCAGGCGAGATGCGCGCCTGACGCTCAGGTGGCAGTGATGAGGGGTTTCCTTGCTTCCATGTATGTCGGCCTGCAGATCGAGAGCAACTGGACAAAGAAGTGGGTGTGGCTGCTCTACCTTGCGGCATATCCGATCGGCAGTTTTCTCGCGGTCATCATTCTGTATGGGATCTTTGGCCAGAAGACGGGGCTGCTCCCGTACGCATTGTACGGGACCATCTTCTACTACTCACTGAGCATGGTGTTCTTCGACATGGCGTTTAGTGTCCACGATGACCGAGAACACTATCAGACGCTGAAGTACATCTTCCTGTCGAGCACTTCGTACCGGACGTACCTGTGCGGTCGTGCCGCAACACGGTATCTTATCGCGCTCGGAGGAATCGTCATCAATCTGTGCTGGCTCGTTCCCGTGCTGCGTCTGCCGTTCCACCCCAACTGGGGTTACCTTGTCGCGGGCGCTATCCTTGGGTATCTTGTGGCCACCGGCTTGGGGTTGGCCATGGCTTCGGTGTTCCTCCTGACGATCAAGCTGGACGTCGACGTCGTCGACGCGCTCTTTGGGGGGATGTTCGTGCTGAGCGGGGCGCTGTTCCCTCCAACTGCTTTTCCGGTGGTGTTTGCAAGGATCGCTGAGTTCGTCCCTATGAGTCCGTTCATCGAACTCATGCGCCGGGCGATCTCGGGGAAGATCCTTACCAGTTTTCTCTCCGACATGTCGACGTTCCAGTTGCTGGGAAGAGTTGCCCTGTCGGCAGCGGTCCTGTTTGCCTTGGGGTCGGTTCTGGTCTCTTTCGGCAGTCGCCAGGCTCAGAGAAAGGGCTACATCGATGTGACTACCGCATTCTAGGTCAAGAGGCAGCTTGGTAGATTGCCCCCGCCGTACCCTTCCCGGGTACGGCGGGGGCGCACTTAGGACAGCCTCAGCGGAGGTGTCAGGGCTTCTGGTCTCCTGGACGGAAGTCGGGTGCCCCTCCGAACCATTTGGCGTAGATGGTGTCGTACGTACCATCGTTGACAAGGTCCTGCAGGGCCTTGTCGACAGCGGCCTTCAGTTGCTTGTCTTCGAGGTGCATGGCGATACCATACAGCTGCGTCAGGTCCTGACCAGCTATCGAGGTGGTACTGAAGACCTTCAATGTAGGATGCGTACTGGCATAGAAAACGCACACAGGAGAGTCGTTCACCACAGCGTCGATCCTGCCATTCTCGAGGTCCTGGGTGGCAAGCTGGATGTCGGGGTAGGAATTGACCTTCACACCGGTGATCAGCTTGGCAGATGCCTCGCCTGTCGTGCCAATCTGAACGCCGACCGTCTTCCCCACAAGGTCCGCGGGTTTGGTGATGTTGTTCTTGGCCGGGTTGTACATGATGCCCATGTCCGACCGGTAGTAGGGAATGGAGAAACTGATCTCTTTCTCGCGGTCGGGCGTGATCGTCATGGACGAAATGACAACCTCAAACTTTCGCGTCTGGAGGGCTGGGATGATGCCATCCCAGGCTGTGGTCACGATGTCCGATTTCAGCCCAAGCTTCTCGGCTACGGCGGCAATGAGGTCGATGTCGAAACCCGTCGGCTTGTTGGTACTGTCGGCAAACTCGAAAGGAGCGAACGTTGTGTCATTGCCGACGGTCAGAGCGCCGTCCTGTTTGACGCGGTCGAGGTCTGATAAAGTGTCTGCGGGTCTGCAGCCCGAGAGGACCAAAAGACATAGAACGAGTGCGACAGTGAAGACCGCACCCCACCGTGATGTACGAGTTCTGCTCATGTCTGATTCTCCTTGTTGCCAGAGTATGAAGATACGGCACGACATGCGTCGCGTCGTTACCAAGGGGCTCTTCGGCTGATTGGCTTGTAGCATTGGTTGGGTGAAGTATAGGGAAGGGTCAGAAAATACAACGAGAAATGTGCATAGAAGATGAAGAGAATAGGGAGGCTGGGGTGCAGATCAGTCCGATATCACGGTCGTTTGTGTTCAGAGTTCACCTTGGACATCACTCCCAATCTGGCGTAGTCGTCGGCTCGACGATGGAGTTCCTGTATCTCCTCGTCTGCAAGTCCTCGCACAGTGCGTGCGGGGACACCTATCGAGAGTGACCGGGCAGGCACGACCCTGTTCTCAGGGACCAGCGCTGCGGCGGCCACCACTGCCTCGTCACCGACAGTGGCTCCCGTGAGGACGGTGGCATGCATGCCTACCATGGAGTGGTGGCCGATTGTACATCCATGCAGGACGGCGCTATGCCCGACAGTGGCTCCCTCGCCGACAACGAGAGGGCTGCCGGGTTCTACATGCCCCACCACGTTGTCCTGAACGTTCGCATTTCGGTGCACGACGATGGATGCAATGTCGCCACGGAGTACCACCCCATACCAGATGCTGGCACCTTCCTCAACGGTCACATCTCCTATCAGGACGGCCGTGTCGGCGACAAATGCTGTGGACGCTACGATTGGAGTCTTTCCGTCGAAGTTACGCAAAATCCCAGGCATCAATACTCCTCCTTGTGATGTAGTCGCTTTGCATGAGTCTCAGCAAAATCCGCAATGAAGCTCACACCAGCCAGGCCCAGCGCACTTGTGCCACCAACAACTGCCAAGACTGACCAACCCATCGGTCTGCCGACGAGGTGCATAACAAAAGTTCCCATAAAGGCAGCGCAGGCGACCAAGACGACAACAGTGCCTGCTACGCTCGCCAGATGAGCCGGCTCGCTTCCATGCTTTACTTTCTTTGGAGATTACACAAAGTATAGGGTAGCACTGTTTTTCGCAGTGCAATATAGGGGGGCTCGCTCAGTAGACGGTTGCCAGAAATCCGAATCATGCAGGAGGAGAAAGGATGAAGAAGTCAGCGTTTGTCCGCAGTGTCGTCTTGATGGTTGTTGCTGGAGTGATCGTCACGGTCTTGACAGGGTGCAAGACTCAGAGTGGAACATTCAACTGGGGGACTGACCCGACGTATGCGCCATTCGAGTACGCCGATGCAAACAACAAGCCCACAGGGTTTGACGTCGAACTGATGGAAGCCATCGCAGCGAAGATGGGCAAGACCAGCAATCTGACCAGTGGGGCTTTTGACGGACTTCTCCTTGCCCTGGAGGGAAAGAAGTTCGACGCGGTATGCGCCGCCATGACGATTACCCCCCTACGCGAGAAGGAGGTCAGTTTCTCCATTCCCTACTACCGGTCGGACATGGGCATCATGTACAACCCGGCCAAGAACAATATCACCAAACCCGAGGATCTTGTGGGAAAGACAGTCGGCGTTCAGGTTGGCACGACAGGCGAGATTGATGCCAAGCTGATCACCGGCGTGAAGGTCAACTCGTACCCCGACATCCAGCTTGCCACCCAGGACCTCGAGAATGGCAGGATCGACGCTGTGGTCAACGACTATCCCGTGTGCACGGCCTATGCCAGTACGCATCCTACATTGAAGGTTATCGATACGACTTCGATAGCCGGTCAGGACCTGACACAGCTGTATGGTATCGCCGTGCGGAAAGACGACACCCAACTCAAGAGCGACATCGATGCGGCCCTCCGCAAAGTGGTTGCGGATGGGACGTACACGACCCTCTACCGCAAGTACTTCTTTGCCGACCCGCCATACCTGCCCAAGTAGCAGTTGTGGTCGGGGTAACGAAAAATGATTAAGTGGTCGATCATCTTCGACAACCTGCCGTTTCTCGTGGCAGGTGCATGGACCACGCTTGCGCTGACGGTCGTCTCGATGATCTTTGCGACTGTCGCTGGGCTTTTGGTGGGGCTGATGAACATGTTTGGTGGAAAGGTCATCGGCGCCATTACGCGTGTCTACATCGAGGCCATTCGCGGGACGCCCGCTTTGCTGCTGATTCTGATCGTATACTATGCTCTCCCGACGATAGGCCTGAACCTGCCTCGGTTCCCTGCCGCCGTGGTTTCTCTTGCAGTGTGCTATGCAGCCTACATAGCGGAGGTCTTCAGAGCGGCTGTGGAATCGATCCCCAAGGGACAGTCTGAAGCCGCTTTCTCGCTGGGCATGAATCGGGCGCAGGCACTGCGCCACGTTATCCTCCCGCAGACGTTCCGGCGAGTTCTGCCGCCGCTTGCCAATGAGTTTGCAGCGTTGATCAAAGATACTTCCCTGGTCAGCGTCATCGCGATGCAGGATCTTCTCTTCAATGCGAAGATCATCGGCGCCCGCACCGCCAACTTTTTGTCGCCGCTCATCGGCGCAGCACTCATCTACTTGATCATGACTACTCCGGTCATGCAGTGGTCCCGAAATCTCGAAAAGAAGGTAGAGTGAGATGGCCGGCGGCATGACGATGTCACAGGGGAAGCTGCTCGTCGTCGAGGAGTTGCACAAGTCGTTCGGCTCTCTCGAAGTCATCAAGGGAGTCAGCTTCGACATGGATTGCAAGGAACGGCTGGTGGTGATGGGGCCCTCAGGTTCGGGCAAGAGTACGCTGGTGAGGTGTATTAACTGGATCGAGCCCCCGTCGGCCGGCCGCGTGACATTTGACGGCAAGCTCGTCGAGTCAGGCAAGTATGATATTCGCAGACTGAGAGAAGACATCGGCATGGTGTTTCAGCAGTTCAACGTGTTTCCTCACCTCACCGCTCTTCAGAACGTTGCCCTGGGCCCTCTCGTCGTCAAGAAGACGGCCCGCAAGGCGGCTGAGGCTGAGGCAATGGAGCTTCTGGCAAAGGTCGGTCTGTCGCATCGCGCCGATTACAAGCCTGGTCAGATGAGTGGCGGTGAGCAACAGCGCGTGGCCATAGCGCGTGCGCTTGCCATGCACCCGAAGCTCATGCTGTTCGACGAGCCGACGTCCTCCATTGACGTGGAGTTGATCCATGAGGTCCTCGACGTGATGGTCAGACTTGCAGGCGAAGGCATGGCGATGATTGTCGTCACACATGAGATGGGTTTTGCGAAGGAAGTCGCGGACCGCGTCATCTTCATGGATCAGGGCCTCATCATTGAGTCCGGAACTCCTTCTGAAGTATTCGAGCATCCACAGCAGGAGCGTACACAGAGTTTTCTGAGCAAGGTGCTTTTGGCCTGACTGTGTCAATATCATGAGGAGGGGCGCCGAAAGGCGCCCCTCTTTTTCTTTTCATCGGACGCCTTTTGACTACACTTGAACATGAGGTCTATGGGATATATGGATACAATCGTCTATCCGGGCACGTTTGACCCGGTTACCAGAGGGCATGTCGACGTCATTGAGCGTGGAGCGCGTTTGTGCGACCGGCTCGTTGTCGGCGTGGCTGGCATAGCGTATAAGAGTCCAATGTGGTCGCTCGACGAGCGCGTCGACATGGTTCGCAGCGCAACGCGCCATATCCCGAATGTCGTGGTGGAAGGCTTCGACGACCTGGTCGTTCGCTTTATGAAGCGCGTAGGCACAAACATCATGCTGCGCGGATTGCGGCCCGTCTCGGACTTTGATTATGAAGTACAGTTCGCCTGGGCGAACAGGCATCTCGACCCGAATGTGGATATCATCTATCTCATGAGCTCGCAGGAGCATTTCTTCGTTTCCTCCACACTCATCAAAGAGATGTACGAAGGCGGCGGGGACATTCGTGACTTGGTGCCTGCGAGTGTTGCAGACAGGATTGTGCTTGGCCTGTCTCGGGCCAGGGGAGGAACGCATGATTGAGAAGCTTACGCTGCAGGACATCATCGACCGCATTGATCAGGTGAGGGAGAGGAGCCCCAGGTTGCTTGGCTATCGTATCATCAAGGACGAGGAGCTGGCAGATGCAATCGCACATCTCCGTACGGCATTCCCGGAACAGGTCCGCAATGCGTGTGCCCTGCTGGAGCAGCGTGACGCCCTGATGGCCGATGCCAGGCGACAGTGCGGCCGGTTGATAGAAGAGGGCCAGCGCTCGCACGACGGCCTGGTTGCAGACAACGAAATCGTACGTTCCGCCGCCGCCGAACGAGAGCGCATGATGGCCGAGGTTGTGGCCGCGCGAAAGATCGCTGAACAGCAGGCTGACGATTACTCACTCAAGATGCTGGAGCAGCTGGAGCAGATCCTGACGAAGCTTACTGAGACCGTCAAGGCGTCGGAGATGCAGTTCCATGTGGAGGAGAAAGACGATGAGACTCGAACTCCAGAAACTGAACATCGAGCAAGGGAGTAGTCAATCGTTCGCGTTCGAGGAAACCTCGGTTGGAGATCTCCCTGGAGTTACGCTCCTTGAGCCGGTGACGGGACAGTTCGTCCTGAGCAATCTCGGCATCGGTTATCAGTTTTCCGGGTCGTTCAGCGCGAGGGTGAGCCAGCCCTGCGTGAGGTGTCTGGACCCGGTCGTGGAGGATGTCGAGTTCGATGTCAATGAAACGTATCTTCTCAATGGGGAAGAGAATCCTGATCAGGAAGACGTGTTTGCGCTTGAGTCGGACGTACTCGACGTTTCCGATGTGGTGCGCCAGAACCTGCTCATCGAAGTCACCGAGTTTCCACTGTGCAAAGAAGAATGCAAGGGGTTGTGCCCCGAATGTGGGGCGAACCTGAACTCGACAGTGTGTCCGCATCAGAAATCGCTGGAGGAGAAGTAATCATGTACATCGACAAGGCAGCAGACTACGTCGGGCAGGTCCAGACCATCAATGGTTGGGTCTACAACAGCCGCAGCAGCGGAAAAGTAGCGTTTGTTCTCGTTCGGGATGGCAGCGGCATCATGCAGTGTGTCGTCGCCAAGAGTGACGTCGAAGAGTCGACATTCGAGGCGGTGCGCCACCTCACGCAAGAGAGCAGCATCAGTATCACTGGTGTGATCCATGCCGAAGAGCGGGCGCCCGGCGGTCACGAAATGCATGTTCAGAAGATCGAGGTCCATCAGGCAGCCGTGGACTACCCGATTACACCCAAAGAGCACGGCGTCGACTTTCTGATGAGCAACCGGCACCTGTGGCTCCGCTCGAAGCGTCAGTGGGCGATCATGCGCATACGTGCTACGATCGTCAAGAGCATCCGTGACTATCTCGATGACAACGGCTTCCTGCTTATGGATGCCCCCATCCTTTCCGCCAATGTCTGCGAAGGATCCTCGACCCTGTTCTCAACTGACTATTTCGGCGTACCCGCTTACCTGTCGCAGAGCGGCCAGCTTTACAACGAAGCGACGGCCATGGCCTTTGGGAGAGTCTACTGTTTTGGTCCTACGTTTCGCGCCGAGAAGTCCAAGACGCGCCGGCACCTGACCGAGTTCTGGATGGTCGAGCCCGAGATGGCGTACTGTAATTGGTCGCAGAACTGCGATGTCCAGGAGGAATTCGTCACGTACATCGTGCAGCAGGTCCTGGAGAAACGTAAAGAGGAGCTTGCCATCATCGAGCGGGATACTTCTCCCCTTGAGAAGATAGCTACGCCGTTTCCACGTATCTCCTACGACGAGGCAGTGAGCCTCCTGCAGAAAGCCGGTTCGCCGATACAGTGGGGCGACGATTTCGGTGGGGACGAGGAGACGCTCATCTCGAACCAGTTCGAACGGCCGGTCTTCGTGCACAGCTACCCCAAATCGTTCAAAGCGTTCTACATGAAAACAAATGCTGCCAATCCGCAGACGGTACTGTGTGCCGACCTGCTGGCTCCGGAGGGATACGGCGAGATCATCGGAGGCGGGCAACGCGAAGACGACTACACGTTGCTTCTTGAACGAGTTCATGCCGAGGGGCTTGCCGAAGCAGACTACCAGTGGTACTTGGACCTTCGCAAGTACGGATCGGTTCCTCACAGTGGGTTTGGTCTTGGTGTCGAGCGGACAGTAGCGTGGATCTGCAAGCTACCGCACGTGCGGGAAACAGTCCCGTTCCCTCGCTTGCTCGAGAAGATCTATCCATAGACCGGGAGCAATGACTGCAGCCAAGGGATACGCGTCAGGCTCCAAAGAAGTCTCAGTGACTGAGGGTCTCACAAGCCTCAGGGGTAAGAAGCCTGCGTCGCTCTATGTCTTTGCGCCCGGAGACGACTATTTCGTTCCACAGGCGAAAGAGGCAGCGCGTTCACTGGTGGCGGAAGCTTTCCGGGCTTTCGATTATGCCGAGTTTGAGGGCAGCGACGACAACGTGGACGGTATCCGCGAGTTCCTCGGCAGCGAGAGCTTCGGGTCCGGGCGCAAGGTTCTCGTCGTCAACGGCCTCGAAGACAAGGGAGCCAAACGTCTGGGTACGATGGCCCCCCTGTTTCTATCTGGCAGCACGACCACTGTCATATTTGCGGACCCCGCCAAAGTTCCTTCAGAGCTACTGAAAAAGGCGTATGTGGTTACCAGCTACGCTGTTCCGCCGACTGCGGTGCGTTCCTGGATCAACAAGAGGTTTGAGGGGCGCGCAATAGAGGACCAGGCGGTCCACGAGCTCATGGAGCGGACGGCAAGCAGCTTCTTCCTTATGCGAAGCGAGATCGACAAACTCCTTGCGTATACTGATGCAGCCGTCACTGTCGCTGATGTTCGTGAGGTCGTGCCTCGGTGTCACATAGCCGCTGCTGCTGATCTCGTCGAGGCTATCTCTCTCAGGAAGTACGACCGTGCAGCGACAGCGCTCTATGACCTGTCAGCTTCCGGGGCGGCCGACACAACCATTCTCTATGATGTGGAACTCGGGTTTGTGCGGTTGTTGAACGCGAAGCTCGTTTCGAAGTCGAACCGGCCCAAGGCCGACCTCAGGGCCTGGTGCCTGCGCACCCAGCATCAATACCTCGACGATTACACGCTAAGAGCTCTTCTGACAGCGGCAAGTCATATCAAGCTGCGTGAACTTGAGGCTATGCTGGAGCGCCTCGAGGAAATTGAGTACGAAACGAAAAAAGGGCTCATCAGCAGTGCGCTGGTGGCCCTTGAGCGGTTGCTTTCAGCAGTAGCTCTTACGACGCAGTAGCCTTCGTCGCGACCTTGGCGGCATTCGCCTTCTTCATCAGGCGAGACTTCTTACGGGCAGCCGTGTTCCTGTGGACAATGCCCTTCTGAGCTAGTTTGTCGAGTTGTTTCACGGCGTCGACGACTTTCTCGGGGGCATAATCGGACTTGCGAGCCATATCCAGGGCAAGTTTCGTCTTAGCTGTATGCTCGGTATTGTATGCCGTCCGTGTCTTGGTCTTGCGGACGTCCTTAATAGAAGATTTCTTGATTGGCATGAAACTCTCCTTTGTCTCTTCGGAACTTATCATGTTTACTGTACCCATTTTCCCTGTGATGTCAATGATTGTTCGCTTCGCCAGCCATGGGGGCCTCCACACAAGTCGGCTTGACCGTCGAGTCAGTTCAACATAAACTATTGATGGAAATTCCATGACAGGCAAGCCCCAATCGGGAGGAGTACGTGAAGACGACCAAATACATTACGAGAGCCGCCATTGTTCTTGCATTGACTATTGCTCTCCAATTCGCAATACGGGAGCTCGTTCCATCTGCTCCTCCGTTCAATGTCGTCAACCTTTTCCTCGTGGGCAGTATTGTAAATCTGGGTCTGCTCCTTGCGACAGAGACAACGGGTCTATGGGCCGGCGTCATTATTGCGATTACGGCACCCGTTACTGCGTGGTTCCAGCAGCATCTTGTTTCACCCGCGATGATACCGGCAGTCATGGCGGGAAACCTCCTGCTTGTCGTCCTGTTCTGGCTGGTAACGCGGAAAAGCAGGTCAGCTGATTCTTGGTTGCGCTGGATCGGTCTTGGCTTGGGTGCAGCCGCAAAAATGGCGTTTCTGTATTTTGCCATAGGTGCCATTGTCGGGACGCTGACGAAATTGCCTGTGGCTGCAACTGCGTTCATCCGCTTTTCGTTCAGCTGGCCGCAGTTCGTAACAGCCGTAATAGGTGGAATCCTGTCCTCGCTGATTGCGCGTCGTATCAAACCGATTTCGTGAACTGCCGCTCCGGGTTTGCCCCAACTCCGGTCGAATTCTCCAAAGGGTTGAATCCATAGTCAGCACGCATTGAGTATCACCTTGATTTCATGCTGTCCTGTTATATAATTCACATGATGATGCCTTTCTTCAATATGGGCACAGCGGACGATCTCATCATGGCAAGGCTGATGACGCACACGAGGGAAAAGTTTCTACAGGAGGAACGTGTATGAAGATGAACCTGAAAGACCGTCTGAGAGAGAATCCTGAGCTCAAGAGGCAGTTTGATGCACTCGACGCGTACATCAGTGAGCTGACAACCCCCGAAGGCAGTCTCATCAATGTCCTCCACCGCGCCCAGGAGATCTTCGGGTATCTCCCGGATGAAGTGCTCGAGTTTGTGTCCAGCAGACTGAACGTGCCGCGTTCCACCGTGTACGGTGTCGTCACCTTCTATCACTTCTTCTCGCGTCTTCCAAAGGGACGTCATACTGTCAGCGTGTGTCTTGGCACGGCTTGTTACGTGCGAGGTGGGAATGCAGTCTACGAGAAGGTGGTGAAGACCCTGGGTATCAAGGCCGGCGAGACCACTCAGGACGGCCGCTTTAGTCTGGATCTTGTTCGGTGCGTGGGGGCCTGTGGTCTCGCCCCAGTCGTCGTCATCGACAAGGACACGTACGGGCGTTCCACGCCCGAGAAGGTCGCGACGTTGCTGAACAAGTACGCTTAACCTCGGAGAATGGGGAGGAAAGAATGAAATCACTGGAAGAGCTCAAGCGCATCAAGGAACAGACTCTCAAGGAGATGGATCTTCGCCAGGCCAAGGAGAGAGGCAAGGTCATCATTGCTATGGGGACATGTGGCATTGCAGCTGGCGCGAAGGACACTCTCATGGCCATCATCGAGGAGCTCGAGAAGGCGGACATCCATGACGTCAAGGTCGTTCAGTCCGGCTGCATGGGACTCTGCGACAAGGAGCCGACGGTCGAAGTATCCATGAAGGACCAGCCCGCCGTCATCTATGGTGACGTCAACGATGCGAATGCACGCAGGATCGTCCGCGAGCACGTTCAGGGCGGCAATGTCGTGGCTGATCTGGTCATCAAGCGGGAGAACATCTAACCCAGGGGGAGAAGGGAAAACGCAATGATACGAAATCAGTTGTTGGTCTGTGCAGGCGGTGCCTGCATCACGAGTGGCGAAAAGAGCGTCAAAGACGTTCTGGTCGACGAACTGAAGAAGAATGGTATCGAGGATGAGGTACAGGTCATCGAGACAGGCTGCATGGGGGCATGTGACCTTGGTCCGATCGTCGTTGTGTATCCCGAGGGGACGTTCTATCAGAAGGTCACGGTCAAGAACGCAGGTCTCATCGTAAACGAACACCTAGTGAAGGGTCGTACTGTCAGCGAGTTGCTGTACACGGAGCCAACCAGCGAGAAGCAGGCTCGGACCAGCGGGGATATCCCCTTCTACACGCGTCAGGTCAAGCGCGTCCTTCGCAACTGCGGTTCCATCGACCCTCTTTCGATCGAGGAGTATATTGCTCGTGACGGGTATTTCGCTCTTGGCAAGGCACTCGAGATGACGCCGGACGATATTATCCAGGTTCTTGTCGACTCGGGTCTGCGCGGCCGTGGTGGAGCAGGATTCCCGACCGGGCTCAAGTGGAAGGCTACCCGAGAGGCGACGGGTTCCCCGAAGTACGTGGTCTGTAATGGCGACGAGGGTGATCCGGGAGCATTCATGGATCGCAGTGTCCTCGAGGGAGACCCACACTCCATTATCGAGGCGATGGCGATCGCAGGATATGCAATCGGCGCAGAGCAGGGCTACATGTACGTCCGGGCGGAGTATCCGCTTGCCATCGAACGATTTGAGTATGCGATCGGCAAGGCGCGCGAGTACGGATTCCTTGGGCGGAACATTTTGAATGCAGGGTTCAACTTCGACATTGAGATCCGTATTGGAGCCGGGGCGTTCGTTTGTGGTGAGGAGACCGCTCTCCTGCGGTCCATCGAGGGCAAGCGCGGAATGCCGAGCATCAAGCCCCCGTTCCCTGCCCAGTCCGGGCTGTGGAACAAGCCAACGCTGATTAACAACGTTGAGACATATGCCAACATACCCCAGATCATCACAAACGGCGCGGAGTGGTTCCGCAGCGTTGGTTCTGCCAAGAGTCCAGGTACAAAGGTGTTTGCTCTGGCGGGTATGGTACAGAACACCGGCCTCGTCGAAGTTCCCATGGGAACGACGCTCAGGGAACTTGTCTTTGATATCGGAGGGGGCATTCCAGGCGGCAAGAAGTTCAAAGCGGCACAGACCGGAGGTCCGTCTGGGGGCGTGATCACCGCGGATTACCTGGACATGCCGATCGACTTCGACACGGTCAAGGAGATCGGGACCATTATGGGATCCGGCGGGCTCATTGTGCTTGACGAGAGTAGCTGCATGGTCGACGTTGCCAAGTTCTACCTTGGGTTCACGGTCGACGAGTCGTGCGGGAAGTGCACACCGTGTCGTGAAGGGACCCGGCAGATGTACCAGATGATGGAACGGATTTGTGATGGCAAGGGTCATGACGGCGACATCGAGAAGCTGACCAAGCTGGCCAACGTCATAAGGGATACGTCGCTGTGCGGACTTGGACAGTCGGCCCCCAATCCGGTCCTTTCCACTATCAGGTTCTACGAAGATGAGTACCGTGCTCACATATACGAAAAGAAGTGTCCGTCGCATGTGTGCAAACACCTGTTGACGTACACCGTCACGTCCGACAAGTGTGTTGGATGCACGGCATGTGCACGGCAGTGCCCCGTCCACGCTATCACCGGCGAGGTCAAGAAAATTCACCTGATCGATCAGAGCAAGTGCACCAAGTGTGGTTCCTGCTATGAAATCTGTCGTTTTGGTGCGATCCGCAAAGAGTAATTGACCCGGAGGGACTTCATGGAGACGAGAATGCTAAACGTGAAAATCAATGGACGGGACTACCAGGTGCCGGACGGGACGACAATCTTGAAGGCCGCCAGGGAATATGCAAAGATCGACGTGCCGACTCTCTGCTACCTTGAAGGAATCAGTGAGGAAGGCGCGTGCGCTATCTGTGTCGTCGAGGTGAAGGGTGCCCGCAACCTCCAGCGCGCATGTGTAGTCAAGGTCAGTGAGAGCATGGAGGTCTGGACCAATACTTCGCGCGTCCGCGAGGCCCGCAAGCTCAATGTCGAGCTACTGCTGGCCAACCACCCGAAGGATTGCTTCACATGTGAGAAGAGCCAGATTTGCGACCTTCGCGAGCTGGCGTCTGAGCTGGGGGTACGGGAAGTGGAGTTTCCACGAACCCGCACAGAGTTGCTGCCACTTGACAACACGTCACTGTCGCTGGTGCGCGACCCCAATAAGTGCGTGCTCTGCAGGCGCTGCGTAAACGTGTGTGCCAAGGTGCAATCTGTCTATGCTATCGATATCATGGGGCGAGGTTCAAACAGCACCGTCTCAACATTCCTGGACGAGGGCCTGGGGAACGTCGAGTGTGTAAACTGTGGGCAGTGCCTGCTCGTTTGCCCCACTGGCGCCATCACTGAGCGCAGCGAGATCCCGGATGTATGGAAGGCGCTGGGAAACCCGGATAAGGTCGTGGTTGTTGAGACAGCTCCAGCGGTGCGCGTTGCCATCGGTGAGGAGTTTGGCATGCCTGATGGGACGCAGGCGACTGGCAAGATGGCTGCCGCGCTCCGGAGTCTTGGCTTTGACAAGGTCTTTGACACTGACTTCTCTGCGGATTTGACCATCATGGAGGAGGGATTCGAACTTATCGGGCGTATCAAGAACGGAGGCGTTTTGCCGCTCATTACGTCCTGCTCACCAGGCTGGGTCAAGTTTGCAGAGACGTTCTTCCCAAAGGTGCTGGACCACGTTTCTACCTGCAAGTCGCCTCAGCAGATGTTCGGTACGGTGACGAAGACGTACTGGGCCGAGAAGATGGGGATCGACCCGAGGAAGATCGTTGTCGTGTCTGTCATGCCGTGTACTGCCAAGAAATTCGAGAAGGAACGGCCTGAGATGAAGACGGCATTCCACTACTGGCAGGAGAAGTTGGGACTGAAGGACGAGGAGGCGTTCAAAGACGTCGACTGCGTCCTGACAACTCGCGAGGCCGCTCAGATGATCCGCGAAGCGGGCATTGACTTCACAAACCTTCCTGACGAGGATTTCGACAAGCCGTTGGGTGAATCGACGGGCGCGGCCGTCATCTTCGGGGCCACGGGTGGCGTCATGGAAGCTGCACTGCGGACTGCCTATGAAGTTCTCACCAAGAAGTCACTGGCGAAGCTCGACTTCGGGGATGTGCGTGGACTGGAGGGCATCAAGACTGCTGATGTCGACATCGACGGGACGATCCTGAAGGTCGCTGTGGCGAACGGACTGGGAAACGCTCGCGTCCTCATGGAACAAGTGCAGAAGGGTGAGTCGCCCTATCACTTCATCGAGATCATGTGTTGTCCTGGTGGTTGCCTCGGCGGAGGCGGACAGCCCATTTCGGACAATCCCGACATCAAGCAGAAGCGTGCGGAAGCAATTTACAAGGAGGACGCCGGCAAGCCGATCCGCAAGTCGCATGAGAACCCGGAGATCAAGGACATTTACAAGGATTTCCTGGGTGAGCCGAACAGCGAGAAAGCTCATCATCTGCTGCATACCGAGTACTGCGATCGCAGCTGCAAGTAGAACGCGAACACAAGGGGACGCCCGCCAGCAGGCAGGCGTCCCCAGCGGTTTGGTGGAACCATAGGAGGTATGTCATGGACAGCACGAAGCACGTTGGAGTCATTGCAATCATCATCAGCAAGCGTGAGATGACGGCTCCGAAGGTGAACCAGATACTCACGAGCCATGGAGACCTCATCATCGGACGCCTGGGGCTGCCATACGGAGACCATGGTTTGCATGTCATTTCGCTCATCGTCAACGGCGACAAGGAGCAGTTGCAGGGTTTGACAGCTGAACTGACTGCAGTGCCGGACACTATTGTTGAATCGACGATGAGTCCGGTCTGCCTCGGATAGGCTGGAGGCTGGGAAAGAAGGCCGCCTGGTGGTGGCATGCGAGCGCTGCCAGGGGCACTAGGCAACGCCAGCCATCCACCTCGGGCAGGGAAGGGGAAAAGGGAAAGGCAGCAGCAAGGGGTCCGCAAATAATCGTTTCAGCAAGGAACATGCGCGAAACGATGGGCGCTTGCGTGGCTTCCATATGCAGCAGAGCGCGGTTGGTTTTTCTTGAGGGGAGCAGCAGTGCTCCGGAATATGACGATCAGGGAGGAAACCATGGGGTCGGATAAGGCTGTTCAATCAGCAGGAAAGGTGGGAACACTGTCCGAAGAGGACAAAGTGTTCTTGCAGGGAGTGGTCGAGAGAGACCGGGCCGAGCATCACGGCCGGCTGTCGTACATGGACATCATGTTTGAACTGGAACACCACTATGGTAACTCCCTTCCGGGGGCAGTACTTGGCGAAGTGGCGCGCCTGGTGGGTGCGCCAGCCTCGCAGCTCAACGGCTTCGTGACCTTCTATACGATGTTGTCTACCGAGCCACGGGGACAGCATGTGGTCCGTGTCTGTACAAGCGGGCCATGTCATGTGACCGGCGCTCCATCCATTGTGGCAGAGCTCAAGCGACTCCTTGGAGTGGGACTGGGTGAAACAACTTCGGACGGGATGTTTACGCTGGAGGCATCCAGCTGTCTTGGCATCTGTGGTGTTTCTCCGGCACTCATGATCGATGATGATGCCTATGGAAACCTGACGTCTGGTGATCTGCCGAGAATTCTTGCGGCGAAGCGCACGGGAGGTGCCACGTGAAGCTGTTCTCAACCCAGATTGTCGTTCCTGTTGACTCCAACTCTGTCCTCCAGGGGGCCCTTGAAGTCAAGCACGTTCTCGAGGAGATGATTGGCAAGTACAACCTGGGCAGTCAGGTCTCAGTGGTCGAGACTGGCGCTCTTGGTATCTATGACCAGGGTGTCGTTCTGGCTGTCTTCCCGGATGACGTCTATTACGGTGGTGTGAAACCGGCGGACGTGGAAGAGATCGTCACGGAGCATCTCCTGAAGGGACGTGTGGTCTCGCGCCTCACGATTGATCGCTCTCTCTCGTCCAAGCGTCTTGTCGAGAAGGAGACAGGGAAAAGCCAGCAGAAAATCGTCCTGAGAAACGCAGGACTCATCGATCCACAAAGCATCGACGAGTACATTGCGCGTGACGGTTATGAAGCGCTGGCCAAGGCTCTTGCGATGCAGCCCGGCGAGGTCATTCAGATCCTGACCGACAGCAAGCTCCAGGGACGAGGGGGCGCTGGGTTCCCGACAGGGCTGAAGTGGGGCATGGTCGCGAAGGAGCAGAGCGACGAGAAGTACATCGTGTGCAACGCTGACGAAGGTGAACCCGGCACCTTCAAAGATCGCCTCATTCTCGAGGGAGACCCACACAGCATTGTTGAAGCTATGACCATTGCCGGCTATGCTACCGGGGCTCACGTCGGTATCGTCTATGTCCGTGGCGAGTACTTCATGTCGATAGCACGCCTCAAGAAGGCTATCAAGGACGCCACTGAGTATGGACTGCTTGGCAAAGACGTTCTGGGGACGGGATTCCAGTTTGACATTGAGGTCTATCGTGGTGGTGGCGCCTACATCTGTGGTGAGGAGTTTGCGCTGCTCGAGTCCATCGAGAACCAGCGGGGGGAGCCACGGAACAAGCCTCCGTTCCCGCCTCAGCAGGGACTTTTCGGAAAGCCTACGGTCGTCAACAACGTAGAGACCTTTGCCAACGTACCGCCGATCCTGTTGAATGGCAGCGATTGGTTCAAGTCATTCGGGACACCGTCGAGTGCCGGCACCAAGGTCTTCTCGCTCTCGGGCGACATTGTGAACCGTGGCATCGTCGAGGCGCCTCTGGGCGTCACGTTGCGGGAACTCATCTACGACTTTGGCGGCGGCGTCAAGGGAGGCAAGCACATCGGCTTCATCCAGACTGGTGGAAGTGCCGGGACTGTGCTTACTGACAAATCCCTGGACGTCTCGCTGGACTTCGCCTCAATGAAGACCAACAATGTTTCCATCGGGTCCGGAGTCATCCTGGTAGCGTCTGAGGATGTGCCGCTCCTTCCGTTCCTTGCAGAGGTGGCACACTTCTTCTGGCATGAGTCCTGTGGCAAGTGCACACCTTGCCGGGAAGGGACACTGCAAGTCAAGGCCATCATGGATTCGCTCGTCAACCGGACGGCGGACCCCGCTTCCCTGCAACGCCTCGGCAGGCTGCTCACCACGCTGAACGACACGTCGTTCTGTGGGCTGGGACAGGCTGCCCCGCTCGCGTTTGAGTCAGCGTTGCACAACTTTCCCGAAGTATTCGACCAGGCACTTGCGGAATCACACGTACCAGAAGCCTGTCAGGAAGAAGTGTAGAAGGGTAACGTCATTGTCCTTCTGTCGACACACGACATCGTGTCCGTGGCACCGAGCATGATGTCGTTCATCTGAAGACCGAAGTCGAAGCCATCCAGCGGGCGCGGGAGGAGCAGATCCAGATTGATGCCGCGTCACACAACGAGTAGGGTCGTTTCTACGGCACTACCCGTTCGGGTAGGTCTGATGGACATGTGCCAGTTCACTCTGTGCGTTTGGCGAACGTCAGCAGTTAGCATCATTTTGAGTTAGTGGAGTGGGAAAGGAGACAGCATGGGGCATTTGTCACCCGAATCGGTCGATGACCTGGTCGTTGCAGCCGGGAAACCTGAGGAGTGCCGACAGGTCATGAAAACGGAGTCGGTGGCTGGCGTTGGGTTTTCCAGGGAGACAACAAGAAGGTGCAGATGCCGCCCATGAACCTTGTTGTCCTTGCAGGCGGCCGCAGCCGGCGAATGGGATTGCCGAAGTACTGCCTTTCTCTCGCAGGTATCCCCCTCTACGAATACCCCTTGCGTCGGCTTGGTGCGCTGTACCAGCGCCACATTATCGTCGAGAACAAGGGCCTCATATCTGCAGACGGCAAGCCGGAGCGACTAATTGTCGGCGACCTTGTTGCCGATGCAGGGCCCCTGGGCGGCATCTACAGTGGACTTCGGGCATCAGATGCGGCGCTGAACATGGTAGTCGGTGCCGACATGCCGTTCGTCTCTTCTTCATTGGCTCAGGCGATGGGAAAGCGTGCCTATGCGCAGGACTTGGACATCCTTGTTCCCAACATCGACGGTCTTCTTGAGCCGTTGTTCGCCATCTATTCTTCTCGGGTCGCCAACGTTGCAGCCGGACTTCTGGCATCGGGGGTTCGTTCTGTTCGGGAACTCTTTCGCAATGAGTCGTTGCGCATTGGCTTCATTGACCGGGCTTATGGCAGGCAATACGATGAACGGTTAATGTCTTTCTTCAACGTGAACACACTGGACGATCTCATTATGGCACGACTGATGATGCGTGCGGGTGAAAAGTCGATAGAGGAAGAACGCGAATGGATGCACACGTCAGTGCCCTGTCCAGGCCATCACTGGTGAGGTCAGGAAGACCCAGATTATCGATGTGGATAAGTGCACTAAATGTGGCTCGTGCTATGAAGTCTGCTGTTTTGGTGCTATTCTCAAAGAGTAAGACACCCGGAGGGAATTCATGATGAGTGAGAAATTGATCAACGTGAAGATCGACGAGAAGGACTATCAGTTTCCTATGGGAATGACTATCCTGGATGCTTGCAAGAGCGCAGGATATGACATCCCGACTCTCTGCTACCTCGAAGGCATTGCCGAGGAGGGCGCTTGCGGAATGTGCGTCGTCGAGGTCAAGAAAGCCAGGACCCTTCAAAGGGCCTGTATAGTCAGGATCACCGACGGCATGGAGATTACGACAGATTCTTCCGCCATTCATGATGCACGGAAAACAAATCTCGAACTTGCACTTGCGCATCACCCGCTGGACTGTATGACCTGCGATGCAGACGGAGATTGCGAGCTACAGGAGCTTGCTTACCGGTTCGGCATCAAGAAGAGTGAATTTCTTGTTGACAGAGAGGCATTTGAGAGCCCAAAGGAAACCTCGTGGGACACGAATCCGTTTATCCAGTTTGATCCGCAGAAGTGTGTCCTGTGCAGGCGTTGCGTGGACGCCTGTGAGAATCAGGCTCTGGTCGAAGCGATTGGCATAGCAATGAGAGGTTCCGGGTCTGTCGTGTCGACTCCGTTCAACGTGCCTCTTGAGGGGACTGACTGCCAGTTCTGTGGTGCTTGCGTACAGGCTTGTCCTGTCGGGGCACTTGTCGAGAAACCCCGCATCGGCAAGGGCAAGATATTCAACCTTGAGAAGACCGACACCGTCTGTGCCTATTGCGGAACGGGTTGCGATATTTCCCTGTACAAGGACAAGAAGAACGATCTTGTCATGGCAAGAGGAATTGACGATGCCTTGCCCAATAAGGGAAGACTGTGCGTCAAGGGACGCTATGGCTACGAGTACGTCAATAGTAACGAGAGACTCACAAAGCCTCTCATCAAAGAGAATGGGACGTTCAGGGAGGCCACGTGGGAAGAGGCCATTGCATACACGGCAACAAGGCTCCAGGAGATCAAGGATAAGTATGGACCAGATGCCATTGGCGTACTTGGTTCCTCCAGATGCATGAATGAGGACAACTTCGCTGTGCAGAAGTTTGCCCGCGCGGCCATTGGCACGAATAACGTGGACAACTGCGCGAGACTATGCCATGCGTCGACCATTGCGGGGCTAGGTAAGGCGCTTGGCGCGGCTGCAGCGACGAACCCGGTTGACGACATCAAGAATGCGGATGTGATGTTTGTCATCGGCTCGAACATGACAGAGACCCACCCGGTGATTGCGCAGTTTGTGAAAGAGAACAAGAAGAAGCGTGGCGCAAAGCTTATTGTGTGTGACCCACGAAAGACCGACCTTGCAAAGGTTGCTGACATCTACATTCAGCACTTCCCGGGGACCGATGTTGCACTTCTCAATGGCATGATGAAGGTCATGGTGGACAAGGGACTTGTCAACAAGGAGTTCATCGAGGCGCATACAGAAGGATACGAGGAGTTCGCAAAGGTTGTTTCAAAGTATGGCCTTGATAGAGTCTCCAAGCTGACACGCGTCGATAAGGCACTGATTGAGGAAGCTGCTATCGTGTATGCTTCTGCGCTCAATGCGACGATTTTCTATACGATGGGCATCACCCAGCATTCGGTCGGTACGGACAATGTACTCAGCATCGCGAACCTTGCTCTTGTCACTGGCCACATTGGAAGAGAAGGAAACGGTATCAATCCTTTGAGGGGACAGGCAAACGTTCAGGGAGCCTGCGACATGGGAGCTCTTCCCGATGTCTATCCGGGTTATCAGAAAGTAGCCGATCCTGCTGCCAGAGAGAAATTCGAAAAGGCATGGGGTGTCAGACTTTCCGACAAGCCAGGGCTTCCCGTGACTGAATTCGGAGATGCCGCTCTCAGTGGGCATCTCAAGGCCATATACTCCATGGGAGAGAACCCTCTCATGACAGAGCCCGACATCACTCATGTGAGGAAGGGACTGGAGGCACTCGAGTTCCTGGCTGTTCAGGAAATCTTCCTTTCGGAGACCGCAGAACTTGCAGACGTCATTTTTCCCTCCGCAGCCGCATATGAAAAGGAGGGAACATTCACGAACACCGAACGAAGAGTCCAGCTGCTCAGACCTGCTCGAGAAAAGCCGGAAGATGCAAAACTCGACTGGGAGATCGTTTCGCTCGTAGCGACAAAGATGGGCTACCCTATGACATACAGGAACGCTGCGGCAGTCATGGATGAGGTGGCAAGCCTCACGCCATCGTACGGCGGTATTCACCATTGGCGTCTTGAGAAAGGTGGCTTGCAGTGGCCCTGCCCCACTGACGAACATGCTGGAACGAAGATCCTTCACTATGGTGCAGTCTTCAAGAGGCCGAGCGGAAAAGCGCTCATTAGTCCAGTCGAGTACATTGAGGCAAAGGAGCTTCCGGATAAGGAATATCCAATACTTCTTACTACCGGAAGGATTCTCTACCATTACCACTCTGGACAGGAATCCAGAAGAGTCAAAGTGCTCGACACCTTCGTTCCAAGAAACTATGTGGAGGTCAGCAAGGAAGATGCGAAGGAGCTTCATATCGAACACGGCGAAACGGTAAGGGTTTCGACAAGAAGAGGCAGTATCGAAGTCGAGACCAGAATCTCCGATAAGCCGATGAAGGGAGTAGTCTTCATTAGTTTCCATTTCCGTGAGGCAAGTGCGAATCTTCTCACAAATGCGGCTCTTGATCCGGTATCGAAGATCCCCGAATTCAAAGTCG
>Ga0209881_1000015_pt1 | contig 54265 bp, 49 predicted proteins | sample PersoiDNA2013193_FD_185804 | JGI IMG/M metagenome (GOLD analysis project Ga0209881, IMG submission 185804) | Permafrost soil microbial communities from the Arctic, to analyse light accelerated degradation of dissolved organic matter (DOM) -... | ecosystem: Environmental > Terrestrial > Soil >... | reverse complement strand
TGGCCGGTCTGCGCCTGGCTGGGAAGCGCGAGATGGGCGAACTCGCGTCGTTCGATTTCGTCATGATCCTCCTGCTCGCCAATGCAGTCCAGAACGCAATGACCGGACCGAATACCTCGCTCATGGGTGGTGTCGTTGCCGCCGCAACCCTCCTCGTGCTCAACTACAGTGTTTCTACACTGGTGCATCGCTATCCGCGTCTGCGACGCGTTATTCTGGGCCGGCGCACAACCCTGATCGAACAGGGCATACCACAACTGGACACGCTGGAGCGGGAGCACATCGACGAGGATGAAATCATGACCGCCGCACGGGAACATGATATTCAGAAGATGGGCGACATCAGGACGGCCTGGCTCGAAGTCGATGGCAACATCACGTTTCAGACGATGAACGGACGCCAAATGCATGTACCACGGAAAAAGAAGGTACGCTACCTCAAGAACCAGTAATCATGAGCCGCTCATCGGAAGCGAACGATAACCCGGGAGCGTTCGACGTGACCCCACGTCCCTGTCGCACACGACATGCCTTTTCGATATCATGGTTCTGAACTTGACAGCTCCTGACATCTGAGCATGATTCATAAGGTTAAGAACTCGGGCTGACAATACGCCCGGGTGGCGTTCTGGTTTTCCTGGAGGTTGGAGTGGGTATAATCAACGGTGCAGATACTGCGCTCGTGCTGGTTAGCGCAGCGTTCGTCTTTATCATGACCCCGGGGCTAGCCTTTTTCTATGGCGGTCTCGCACGGCGCAAGAATATGTTGTCTCTTATGCTGCAGAGCTTCATCGCCATGGGCCTCGTGGGCCTCGTCTGGTTCTTTGGCGGGTTTTCCCTGGCGTTTGGACATGACATCGGCGGCGTCATCGGCGGGCTGGAATTCTTCGGACTCCGTGGTGTGGGTATAGCGCCCAGCACCGCGTATGCGACAACGATTCCCTTCCTCGTGTTTTTCCTGTACCAGATGATGTTTGTCATCATCACGCCCCCTCTCATCACCGGCGCCTTCGCAGGTCGCATGAAATTTGCAAGCTATCTGTGGTTCGTCGTGATCTGGGTTCTGCTGATCTACGCCCCCGTGGCGCACTGGATTTGGGGTGGAGGCTGGCTGCAGAAGATGGGTGTCGTCGATTTTGCGGGAGGTATCGTCATCCATCTGACGGCGGGGATAGCCGCCCTAGCCTCGGTATTCGTCTTCGGAAAACGCAAGCTTGCCAAGAACGAGAATCTTGCGCCGAGTAACATCACGTATGTCGCCCTTGGTACGGCTCTGCTGTGGTTCGGCTGGTTCGGCTTCAATGGTGGCAGCGCCTATGCCGCAAACGGTGTTGCAGCGTACGCATGGGTCAACACCATGCTGGCCGCCGCCGCTGGCATGGTGACCTGGCTGTTTATGGACTGGAAGACCCATAAGAAAGTCAGTGTCGTGGCTCCGCTTGTCGGCGCCGTGGTCGGCCTGGCCGCCATCACCCCCTCGTCAGGCTATGTCCTCCCGTGGGCTGCAGTCGTCATCGGCGTCACGGCAGGACTGATCTCCTTCTTCATGGTTGCACTGCTGCACAAACGGCATGTCGACGATGCCCTGGACGTGTTTGCCTGCCACGGGATGGGCGGTTTCTTTGGCCCCATCTTCACTGGCATCTTCGCCCAGAAAGCCGTGAATGGCGTCTCCGGCCTGATCGAAGGAAACTGGCCCCAGTTCGGGGTTCAGGTCCTGGCCGTGGTCGTCGTCTCTACGTACGCTTTCCTCATCACGATGGCTATCCTCAAGGTCATGAATGCCATCCGCCCCATCCGGGTCAGCGAGGCTGTGGAAACCAAGGGACTGGACATGGGAGAGTTTGGCGAGCAGGCATACTAATCCTCGCTTCTCCTTTGGTTCGCCGTCGGGCCGCCGCGTCGAGCGCTATACTGACGTGACAGCATCCTTGGAGGAGAGATGACAGACCCACGACAGTTGCGCGTTCGCAGAGTGCATCGACTGAGCCGTGTCCGGCTCGTGGTGTTTACGTGAAGCCCGCAGCACTACACATCTCTGCGCGGCAGGCGACCGCCTTCGCGCTGGCACGGGGCGGCATCTCGCAGCCATTCGACGATCCCCTTGCGGCCGTTCGCGCCATGGTCACCATCCAGGCGCAATATGCCGCCTCCATCCCATTTGCCATCCACGCGCGCTGCCCATCGGCCCCGCGCACGTGGACCGACCGTGCACTGGCTCGCGATCGGTCGCTCGTCAAGACGTGGTGTCTGCGTGGAACCCTGCACGCGCTGGCAGCCGACGACCTCGCCCTCATGGTTGGTTCATTCGGCGAACGGTACCATCTCGCGATCGAGCGGGTGATGCTGCGCATGTGTGACATGGATACAGCTGCCTGGTATCGTGTCGAGCAGGACGTTCTGCATGCGCTCGCAGGGGGACCACTGGACCGTACGGCACTCCACGCAGCCGTTCCTCGACTTCGGGACGTGCCGTGGATAGGCTGGGGCGAAGATGTGAAAGGGCTTGCCTATCAGGGAGACCTCCTCATGGTCGGCAGCAAGGGCGCGCGACCCGTCTTCGCCCGCCGCGACACGTGGCTGCCCGAACTGCGCTTCCGTCCGCGCACGCGCATCAAGTCCCTCGAGGAGCTGCTGGTCCGCTACCTGCGGACGTTCGCCCCGGCGACCCTCACTGACTTCGCCCACTGGACAGGTCTGCCCATAGCAACGGTGCGCGAGACGGCCACCCGGGCGACCGGGCTCGTGATGTCAGTAGCCGTCGAGGGCCGCAGCTCGCCCCTGCTAGCCCTGGCAGAGGACGTCGACGTCCTCCAGAAGCCCCTGCCCGACGTTCCAGCTGTCACCCTCCTGCCCAAGTTCGACGCTCTGCTCCTTGCCTGGAAGGATCCGTCTCGCGTACTGGACGGCGGAGACCGTGGCGCCGTGTTCCGCCCGGCAGGCCAGATCGAGGCCGTCGTCCTTCTGCGCGGACATGCGGCGGCAACCTGGCGCGTGAAGCAAACGCCGACCAGCATGCACGTCACCGTCACACCCGTCCAGCGCGTGAGCGTCGTCGCTCGGCGACAGGTCGAGGCCGCCTTCGAGTGTCTGGGCGCCTGGTCAAGCGCGCGCAGTACAACGGTGATCTGGCAGGACTGACTTAGTGGAACAGGCGCGCGATGTTTCCGACCACGACGCCGACCCACAAGAAATCGGCATCGCTCCAGGTCGTATTCAGCGTACTCAGCTGTGGCCCAAGCAACGGCAGCAGCAGCGCGGGCAGGATACTGATGATGACGCCATTGGCGAATCCACCTATGACCGCTCCCTTGCGCCCGCCTGTCGCATTGCCGAAAATGGCAGCCGTCGCACCGGTGAAGAAGTGCGGCACAAGGTTCGGGATGATGATCGGCAGGTGCAGCACCTGCAGAAGAAACATGCACAGAACGCCGGCGACCAGTGACGACAGGAACCCGATCATCATCGCCGTCGGTGCTTTTGGGAACGTGACGGCGACATCGAGTGCCGGTTTGGCATTGGGGACGATCTTCTCACCGATGCCCCGGAAGGCGGGCGTGATCTCGGCCAGTGTCATGTTGACGCCGATAACGATAATGGCCATGCCGGCGGCGAACGTCATCGCCTGGACAAACGCAAAGACCAGTGGATGCAGGGTGACCCCCAGCGTATTCTGCATATAAGCGGAGCCCACTTTCAGTGTAACCGCCATGAAGAGGACCGTCATGACCAGTCCCGAGGAGATCAGCGAATCGCGCAGAAAGTCGAGCCCTTTGGGCAGCCTGATGTCCTCGGTCGACTGAGTCCTGTCGCCAAACCACTTGCCCAGCAATCCAGCTACGATGTACGACAGCGACCCGAAATGGCCCACGGCGACCTCGTCCCCTCCCATTACCTCTCGCATGAACGGTTGAGCCAATGCAGGCATCAGGGTCATGACCGTGCCCAGAAGAATGGAAGCCACCACCGTGACCCAGACACCAGCCATGCCGGCGGCCGTCAGCACGGCGACCAGCAGGATAGCCATATAGAGCGTATGATGACCGGTGAGAAAGATATACTTCCACTTCGTCACACGCGCCAGAAAAACATTGAACAGGAAACCGAAGATCATCACCCATCCGGGCTGCGAACCCAGGATTTTGAGCGCGATCGCGATGACGGCTTCGTTGTTGGGCAAGACGCCTCGAATATGAAACCCGAACTGTAGCATCTGTCCCAGATAGTTCAGTGAGCCGATGAGCGTGGCCGCGCCGACACCGAGAATCAGGAAGCCGACAATTGTCTTGACAGTGCCCATCAGCACTTCACTGAACGATTTGTGCAGCACAACCAAACCAACGAGTGCGACCATACTGACCAGCACCGCCGGCGTGCCCAAAAAGTCCCTGATGAACGTGAATACTGACTGCATGCTTGTCTCCTCCACGCGTCGACGTCGACAGAGTGTCACCAATACGCTCTCATTGTACAAGCGCTGTCACACTCGGCAACCCATGCTCTTTTCGCGGGATGCACAACTATGAAGCGATTTGTGTCGACGTTGCTATACTGACAGCAAGACTCAGACAGAGTCTCACTATGGAATGGAGGAGTTCCTATGATGGTAAACAACACCAAACACCGCGCAATTCTGCAAAGCATTGCTCACCGTGTGATGCTCGAGCGAGGATTGCTTCCTGACTTCTCGCCCGAGGTACTGGCCGAAGTGGACAAGATCCAGGAACCCGCCCTTGCCGGCGACGCACCCGCGCGTGACCTCCGGGCCCTGCCGTGGTGCTCTATCGACAACGACGACTCCATGGACCTCGACCAGATCACGGTCGCGGAAGCCATGCAGGATGGAACCACCAGGATTCTTGTCGCCGTGGCGAATGTCGATGCTCTTGTCAAGATTGGGTCCGCAATCGACGACCACGCGCGTACCAACACCACGTCGGTGTACACCGCTGCCGAGAAGTTCCCCATGCTTCCCGACAAGCTGTCTACCGACCTCACCTCGCTGAACCAGGACCAGGACCGTCTTGCCATCGTCGTCGACATGGTCGTTGCCGCCGACGGCACCGTGACAAGATCCGATGTCTACGAGGCCATCGTCCGCAGTCATGCCAAACTGGCGTATAGCAGCATCGCAGCGTGGCTGGAGAAAACCGGACCAATGCCGCAACCCGTCGCGGCCGTGCCTGGCCTGGCCGAGAATCTGTCGCTCCAGGACAAGGTTGCCCAACTCCTGAAGGGTCACCGCCATGTCCTTGGAGCACTCAGCCTGCAGACCATCGAGGCAAGACCGCTGTTTGAGGGCGACACGATCAGCAATCTCCAGGTACAGGAGAAAAACCGCGCCACGGAACTCATCGAGGACTTCATGATCGCAGCCAACGGCGTTACGGTGAGGTTTCTCGCCTCTCACAAGTTTCCCTCGGTCCGCCGCGTCGTGCACACGCCAAAGCGCTGGGACCGCATCATCGAAGTAGCCGCCGAGCGTGGATCCAAGCTTCCCGAAGCTCCCAATTCGAAGGCACTCGAGGACTTTCTGACCAGCGCGAAGGCCGCTGATCCGGTGACGTTCCCCGACCTGTCCCTCACGATCATCAAGCTCCTGGGGCCCGGTGAATACGCTGCAGAACTGCCAGGAGCGAGTGCCGAAGGACACTTCGGCCTTGCTGTGAAGGACTACACCCATTCGACCGCGCCCAACCGCCGGTACCCGGACCTCATCACCCAGCGTCTGGCGAAAGCGGCGATCGCGAAGAAGCCCGTGCCATATAGCATCGACGAGCTGACAGAACTTGCGAAGCATTGTACGGATCAGGAAGACGCCGCCAACAAAGTCGAACGGCAGGTCGAAAAGTCCGCCGCGGCACTCCTCCTCGAATCCCGGATCGGAGAACAGTTCGACGCCATCGTCACTGGCGCTGCCGACAAGGGAACATGGGCACGGCTACTCAGTGTGCCGGTTGAAGGCAGGGTGGTCAAAGGCTTCGGAGGGCTGGATGTCGGCCAGCGCACGCGTGTCCAGCTTATCTCGGTGGACGTCGACAGGGGATTCATCGATCTCAAGAGAGTCCGTAGCTAGGAAGTCGAGTCACAGGCGAAGCAGCCCCTTTCGGCTGCTTCGCCTGTTTCCCTGATCAGCTCAAGCCGTTCAACGAGTTGGCCGCGCGCACCACATGCTCTGCAAGCACGGAAGACGTGACCGCTCCCACGCCGCCGGGGACTGGCGTTATATACGCGGCTTTCAATGCAACTGCGTCAAACTCCACATCTCCACACAGCTTGCCATCGTTGTCAACGTTGATACCGACGTCGACAACGACACTGTTGTCCGATACGAAATCTGCCGTGATCATGGCAGCCTTGCCCGCAGCCGCGACAAGGATTTCCGCATTCCGGCAGGTTTCCTCAAGATCCTTGGTCTTTGTATGGCAGATGGTAACAGTCGCATTCTTCTTAAGCAGCAACATAGAGAGGGGTTTGCCGACGACCATGCTTCTGCCTACCACTGTCACACGCCTTCCATTCAGGTCAATGCCGTAGTGAGCCAGGACTTCCATGACGGCTTCGGCTGTGCAGGGAGCAAAACCACTTTCATCTCCCGAGAATACCTTTGCAATATTGATCGGGCTCATACAATCGATATCCTTTTTCGGATTGATAATGTTCCTGACTGATTGTTCGTCCAGCTGTTTGGGGAGGGGCCTGAACAGCAGGATACCGTGGATATCAGGATTGTTGTCGACAGCCGAGAATTCCTTTTCAAAATCTGCCTGGCCAATCGACTCTGGCAATTCAATCACTTTGCAACGAATGCCCATGCCGCCCATCTTTTTGATGGCACCGCGCTCATACGCCAGATCGTCCGGCCGCGCGCCGACCCGCACGATACCAAGTTCCGGGACAATTCCCTTCTGGGCAAGCTTCTCCACTTCGCGCAGCAGTTCTTCCTTCATCGCAGCAGCCACTTCGGAACCTTTCATGATGATACTCATCTGATCACAGCCTCCATTTTTCTTTGTCTATCCTGCCAGCCTTCGCTGTTCCTTCCATCAACGAGACGTTCACGTTCCGGTCGACGGACTCGGCGGACGGAACCTTCGGCCCACACATATGATAAACACACTCTCAGGAATGCCAAGAAAAACCTGCCTCACCACGGGCAGATTCACTGCTCGCAACGCTCAGTACAGGTCCAGACAACACGGCATAAGAGAACAAATAGTGTCATAAGCGCAGTACCTCCAAATACATGACACGTGGAGAGAGTTGACTGAATGCCGGCGCCTGAATTGTGTCAGCGATCTGTGAAGGGTGCCACTTGCACGAAAAGACGACCTTCGTATACTCTCAAAGGGTCACGTGCCCCGGTACTCAGACAATGGGGGAACAGTATGCTCAAAGGCAGGCACCTGCTTGACCCGACGGACTTCAGTCCTGGGGAGCTCGACGAGATTTTCGACTTCGCTGACCAGATCATTCAATCTCCCGCTCAATTCAATCACCTGTGTGACTCTTCCATTCTCGCAACACTCTTCTACGAACCCTCCACTCGTACCCGTTTCAGCTTTGAGGCTGCCATGCTCCGTCTCGGCGGCAACGTCGTCGGCTTCTCCGAACCCGCCTCCAGTTCAGTCGCCAAGGGCGAGAGCGTCGCCGACACCATCCGCACGGTAGCGTGCTACGCCGACATCATCGTCATGCGTCACCCCAAAGAAGGGGCGCCGCGCATCGCCAGCCAGTATTCGCCCGTCCCTGTCATCAACGCAGGCGACGGCGGTCACCTGCACCCGACGCAGACGCTGACGGACCTCCTGACCATCCGTTCGGTGAAGCACCAGCTGACGGGACTCACCATCGGCTGCTGCGGCGACCTCAAGTTCGGCCGCACGGTCCACTCACTTATCAAGGCCGCCTCACGCTACCCGGACAACCGGTTCGTGCTCATCTCGCCCAAAGAGCTGCGTGTCCCTGACTACGTCATCGCGGACCTGATTGCAAAAGGCATCGCATACCAGGAGGTCGAACGCCTCGACGATGTCATCGGCAACCTGGACATCCTGTACATGACCCGCGTCCAGAAGGAGCGCTTCTTCAACGAAGACGACTACGTCCGCCTCAAGGACGTCTACGTCCTGGACGCAGAGAAGATGCGGCTGGCACGTCAGGACATGATCGTCATGCACCCGCTGCCGCGTGTCGGGGAAATCTCCTACGACATCGACGACGACCCGCGCGCCTACTACTTCAAGCAGGCGAAATTCGGCATGTACGTGCGCATGGCCCTGATTTCGAAACTGCTGGGGGTGAGCTGAGATGTTGACCATCACGAGCATCAAGAACGGCATCGTCATCGACCACATCCGCGCAGGCCTCGGCATCCGTATGTTCTACCAGCTGGGCCTGGACAAGGCCGACTACTCGGTCGCCCTCATCATGAACGCGGCCAGCACGCGCCTGGGACGCAAGGATATCATCAAGATCGAGAACAACGTCGACTTCGATGTCACGATGCTGGCGCTCATCGACCCGAACGTCACCATCAACGTCATCGAAGACGAGCACATCGTGCGCAAGGTGAAGCCCGAGCTGCCAGACCGGGTCGAGGACGTCATCAAGTGCAAGAACCCGCGTTGCATCACGTCCGTCGAGAAGTACGTGCCGCACGTCTTCACACTGGTGAACCGTGAACTCGGCCAGTACCGTTGCCAGTACTGCGACGAGATCTACACTGTCGGCAAGGACTGAGGAACAATGGCATCTGACACCAAATCACTCCTGATACACAGGGCACACGTAGTCAGAAGCACCCCTTGCCTTGAAGAACGCCTCGCATCTTGGACAAAAGGATGCGAGGGACAAAAGGGCTCGGGGGATTCCGCCCATGACGGAGCAATGGATATCCGTGTCCAGAGCGGTGTCATCACTGCCGTCGAGAGGGGACTCTCCTCTGACGGCGCTGCTGCTGTCGAAGCGAGCGGGCTTACATGCCTGCCTGCTTTTTGCGACCTGCACGCCCACTTCAGGGACCCCGGGCAGACGCAGAAGGAAGACCTGGGTTCCGGAAGCCGTGCAGCCGTGCGTGGCGGGTATACGGCCGTCAACCTCATGGCGAACACAAAACCTGTCATCAGCAGCAGGTTGCAGGTGCAGGACGTGCTGGACCGCGCAGCTGCCATCGACCTCATTGACGTGCACCAATGCGCCTCCATCACGCGCGACATGGACGGGAGAACAGTCGACCACCTCGAGACCCTGGGCCATTCCGTGCGCATCATCAGCGATGACGGACACGACGTCATGGACGCCCGTGTCATGTTGCAGGCGATGACAGCCGCTGCAAGGCTGGGTCTGACGGTCATGTGCCACTGCGAAGACATGAACCTCTCTGGCACCGACTATCGTCTGGCCGAAGATCTGATGACGCACCGCAACATCGAGCTGGCACGCGCAGCCGGCTGTCGTCTGCACATCGCACACGTCAGCACCGAGGGCTCTATGCGCGCTGTCATCGCAGCCAAGGAACGAGGGCAGGCGGTCACGTGTGAAGTCACGCCGCACCACCTGGCACTGACCAGCGCAACCAACTACCGCGTCAACCCCCCACTGCGGACACAGCAGGATGTGGACTTCTTGATTCGTGCTGTGGAGCAAGGGTGGGTCGATGCCATCGCCACCGACCACGCACCCCACACGGCGGATGACAAAGCCGCCGGAGCTCCGGGCATGGTGGGCCTGGAGACCGCCTTTGGCGTCTGTACCACGACGCTGGTCCGCCCAGGACACATCACGCTCGCACGGCTTACTGAGCTTATGAGCAGAAATCCGGCACGCATCCTGGGCCTGAACAAGGGCTGCATTGCCCCCGGCTACGATGGGGACCTCGTGCTCGTCGATCTCAACACCCCGTGGACCGTCGACGCAGCGGCATTCGCAAGCAAGGGGCATAGCACCCCATTCGACGGCGGGACGCTGGTCGGCCGCGTGATCATGACCATCAAGGCGGGAAGGATCGTCTATGATGACACCACATCGAACCAGGAGGAACGCTAATGATCGTCGACAAGTTGTTTGATGCCGTGGCGACACGCGGCCCCGTCTGCGTCGGCCTGGATACGTCGCTCGACTATCTGCCGCCGGAGTTCCGCGCAGGGTTCGACGATCCAGGCGAGGCCCTGTTCCAGTTCAACCGGCGTATCGTGGACGCCACCATGCCGAGCTGCGCATGCTTCAAGCTGCAGATCGCCTACTACGAGGCACTGGGGCTGGAGGGGCTGCGCGCATACGCCAGGACACTGCAATACATTCGTGGCAAGGGCTGCATCGCTGTCGCGGACATCAAACGCGGCGACATCGCCGCCACCGCCCAGATGTATGCCAAGGCACACTTCGAGGGCGAGTTCGAGGCCGACTACGTGACACTCTCGCCGTACATGGGCATGGACAGCATCGAACCCTGGCTGCCCTGGGTCCAGAACCATGACAAGGGTCTTTTCGTCCTCATCCGCACCAGCAATCCCGGGGCCGTCGACATCCAGTATCTCGAACAGAAGTCCGGCGCCCGCGTCTACACCGAGGTCGGCCGGCGTGTCGCCGAGCTTGGGGCACACACTATCGGCACCTGCGGCTACAGTAGTGTCGGGGGCGTTGTTGGCTGTACCCACGTGGAGGAGGCACAGGTTCTGCGACAGCAGCTGAGCACCGTCTTCTTCCTCGTCCCCGGCTATGGCGCTCAAGGCGGCACGGCTGCCGACGTTGCGCTGTATCTCACAAATGGCAATGGCGGCATCGTCAACTCCAGTCGCGGCATCCTGCTGGCATGGAAGAAGCAGGAAGGGGGTGCCGCACACTTCGACGCCTGTGCGGCGGCCGAAGCGGAACGCATGCGGGATGATATCCGCGCGGCGGTAGGCGCGCTGCGGGCATGACAAGCCCATCGCCTGCATACGTTGAAGGAGCGACGGTCCTCTCACAGGAACGCCTGACCGACGACGTCTACCGTCTGACCGTTGCAACCACCACCGGCGGCACCCCCGGTCAATTCTACATGGTGCGCGCCTGGGACCGTGAACCACTGCTGGCGCGCCCCATCAGCATCCACAGCATGGACGAGGACACTGTCAGCTTTCTCTACCAGGTGCGCGGCTGGGGAACCGATCTGCTGGCACGCCTCGACGAAGGAGGCGAGGTGGCACTGACCGGACCACTCGGACATGGCTTCCGCACCGCGGAGTTGCATGGCAAAATCGCCATTGTGACCGGCGGCATAGGCATTGCTCCCATGTTCTGCCTTGCACGCACGCTGCCAGCTGGTGACGTCACCGTCATCGCGGGTTTCAAGAGTACCCCCTACGCGGTTGCCCAACTCCTTAACGTCGGAGTGGACGTACGCGTCGCCACGGAAGATGGATGTGACGGCACCAGGGGATTCTGTACCGAGATCTTCGACCCGCATGCGTATGACACTGTGGTGACGTGCGGACCCATGCCCATGATGGCGCGCGTGGCACACCTGTGCGCTGAAGCCGGTGTCGCCTGTCAGGCTTCACTCGAAGCACATATGGCCTGTGGCGTCGGAGCCTGCCTGGTCTGTTCATGCCCGACGGTCCTGGGCAACCAGCGCGTCTGCGCTGATGGACCCGTCTTCGACGCGACCGAGGTGGTGTGGAATGCTTGAGACGACCCTGTGCGGCGTCATACTCAAGAACCCCGTCATCGCAGCGTCCGGCACGTTTGGCTTTGGCGCCGAGTACAGCGATTTTTTCGACGTCGGCAGGCTGGGCGGCATCTGTACCAAAGGCCTCACCCTCAGCCCACGCGAGGGCAACTCTGGTCTGCGTGTATGGGAGACGCCCGCCGGCATGATGAACTCGGTGGGGCTCCAGAACCCTGGCATCCCCGTCTTCCTGGAGCGCGAGCTGCCGCGCATGCGCACATTGGGTACAGCCATCATTGCCAACGTCGCCGGCGGCGACCTGGAGGAATACGTCGAAGGCGTCCGGCTGCTATCCAATGCCGACGGCGTCGACATCGTCGAACTCAACATCAGCTGCCCCAATGTGCACGAAGGCGGCATGGCCTTCGGCGTCAACAGCGACGTAGCAGCGGGCGTCGTCACGGCGGTTCGCCGCGTGTGCAGCAAGCCGCTCATGGTCAAACTATCTCCCAACGCCGAAGACATCACGGCGATGGCGATCGCCTGCGAACAGGCGGGAGCTGATGCTGTCTCCCTGGTCAACACATTCAAGGCCCTGGCAGTCGATATCCACGCCCGCAAGCCCGTCTTCGACAACGTGACCGCCGGACTGTCGGGTCCATGCATCAAGCCCATCGCCCTGCGCATGGTCTGGGAGGTGGCCCGCGCCGTCCACATCCCGGTCGTCGGCATCGGTGGTATCTCCACCTGGCAAGACGCCGTCGAGTTCATCATGGCAGGCACCACCGCGGTGCAGGTCGGCACCGCAACCTTCATCAAGCCGACCGCCATGCTGGACATCATCGACGGCCTGGAACGCTACTGCGCAAACGAGCACCTGACCAGCCTCGCGACCGTCCGTAACATTCTCGGGACAGAGGCCCCCTTGCCTTGAACAAAAGGGCTCGGGGGTTCCAAAACTGTAACACTCTCAGGAGGAGAACATGACAACTGACGAACTGGTTCTGAACGAACTCAAGGAGACTGGAGCCCTGCTCCAGGGGCATTTCCTGCTCTCGTCCGGCAGGCACAGCGATCGCTACGTCCAGTGCGCGAGGCTCCTGCAGTACCCCGACCGCGCGGCCCGCGTTCTGGCAGTCGCGGCCGAACAGTTCCGCTCGGTACCCTTCGACCTCATCGTGGGGCCCGCTATGGGCGGCATCATCGTTGCGTATGAACTCGCGCGCCAGTTGGGCAAGCCCGGCATCTTCGTGGAACGTGAGAACGGTGTCATGTCCCTGCGCCGTGGCTTCGCCATCGCCGAAGGTACACGCTGCATCATCAGCGAAGACGTCCTCACGACCGGCAAGTCTTCGGAGGAAACCGCGAAGGTCATCCGCGACTGCGGCGGCGAGGTCGTCGGCATCGCGTGCATCGTCAACCGTAGCGCCGAGCTCATCCAGTATCCCGTCTGGAGCGCCATCCGCCTTACCATCGAGAGCTGGCCCGCAGATGACTGCCCTCTCTGCAAGCAGGGGATACCCTGGGTAAAACCCGGCAGCAGGGGGAATACCTGACGTGTCGCAGAAACCAGGCGTGCCTCTCCTCAACGCATCTGTCTGAGAATGTTACAGTTTGGAACCCCCCGAGCCCTTTTGTTCAAGGCAAGGGGGTCTCTGTCCCGAAGTGTAACAGACTCGGAGAATGAGAGACATCTGACGCAGTTTGCGCTTGACAGAAACGTCCGCTCCGCTACGCTACCTCTCAACTCAACTCCTCAGCAGCGCAAGCCCTGGAGTATCCGTAAACGAGGGGACAACAATGGAACGAACGAAAGCAGTTGTGTGTGGAGCAACAGGGATGGTCGGTCAGATCTACGTCGCGATGCTGTCGGACCACCCTTGGTTCGAGCTGGTCGGCGTCGCCGCCAGTGAACGGTCGGCCGGCAAGCACTACGGGGACGTCGCACGCTGGTACATCCAGGGAGACATTCCGGCCCACGCACGCAGCATGACCGTCCTTCCCTGTACGGCCGAGGCCATCGCCGCAACCGGCGCCACACTGGTCTTCTCCGCACTACCCAGCGACGTTGCCGGCCCCGTCGAGCGGTCGCTTGCAGACACAGGCATGGCGGTCGTCGCCGACTCTGCGTCACACCGCATGGACGCAGACGTTCCGCTGATCGTCCCCGAAGTCAACGCCGACCACCTGGAAGCATTGTCCCTACAGCGGAAGGGGAGCAAGCGGGGATTCATCGTCACCGGCCCCAACTGCAGTACTGCGGGACTGGTCCTGTCGCTCAAACCTCTCCAGCTGGCGTTCGGTATTCGACGGGTCATCGTCGTGACGATGCAAGCCCTGTCGGGCGCCGGGTACGCCGGCGTCCCCTCAATGGCCATCATCGACAACCTCATCCCATACATCAAAGGCGAAGAGGAGAAGATGGAGCGTGAGACCCGGAAGATGCTCGGCTCCTGGCTGGATGGGGCCTTCCAGCCGGCGAACATTCCCATCAGCGCCTCGTGCAATCGCGTCGCGGTGCTGGAGGGACACATCGAGTCCGTTCTGGTGGAGCTCGACCGTCCGGCGTCCTCCGAAGAGGTCGAGAGTGTGATGCGCAGCTTCCAGGGAGAACCCCAGCGCCTGCACCTCCCCACGGCTCCCGACCACCCCATCATCGTGCGCTCCGAGTCTGACCGTCCCCAGCCGCGCCTTGACCGTCTGGCAGGTGAACCGGCACGAGCCCGCGGTATGGCGGCGGTCGTCGGACGCGTCCGCAACGATCCCACATTCGCAACGGGGATCAAGTACACGGTCCTGTCCCACAACACCATCCGCGGCGCTGCGGGCAACGCCGTCCTGACCGCCGAACTGCTGGTGGCAAAGGGTCTCCTGTGAACACCGTCGTGATGAAGTTCGGCGGCGTCCTCGTGCAGGACGCCCCGGCCATCATGCACTCCGCCCAGCTGGTCGTGCAGGCAGCACACAAGAATACCCGTGCCGTCGTCGTGGTCTCCGCCATGGCCGGCGTCGCCATGCTGCACGAACTCACGCCCCGTTCGCGTGATCTCATCGTCTCGTTTGGTGAATGCTGCTCAGCCCCCATCATGTCCGCGGCCCTCCGTGCGGCGGGCCTGACGTCCAGGTCGCTGACCGGCGGCGAGGCGGGGATCGTGACCGACGACACGTTCGGCAGCGCCGCACCCCTGCTGGACGTCTCCCGGAGAACCGTTCCACGCGCCCGGACGCCGTCCGTGTGCCGGCCCTTTCGTATCGCGAGGTCATGGAACTGGCCTGGTTTGGTGCCAAGGTCCTCCATCCCATGACAGTCGCGCCCGTCCAGGAGGCAGGCATCCCCATCCGTATCCGAAGCGCCTTCCTGCCCGAGTCTCCCGGTACCATCGTACGCAACGACGCGCCCGCAGCGGGTCCCGTCAAGGCAGTGACCTCGATCCGAAAGCTCACGGCGCTGACGATCGGTGGAGCAGCCATGGTCGGCACGTCGGACGTCGTCAGCAGGGTCTTCAGCCTCCTCGCAGCTGCTCAGCTCCCCGTCCTGATGATCTCGCAAAGTTCATCGATGGCCAATGTCTCGCTGGTCATGACCCAGACCGACGCCGAACGCGCCACGCGCCTGCTGCGCAAGGAATTCGCCGGCAGCACGGTCATCCGGGACATCACCGCCACGCCGCATGTCGCCGTCGTCGCCGTCGTGGATGACGGCATGCGCGGCACACCCGGCGTCGCCGCCCGCCTGTTCACCTCGCTGGCGTCCGAAAACATCAACCTGCTCATGATCGCCCAGGGCTCCAGTGAAGTCAACATCTCGGTCCTCATCGCCGAGAAAGAGTCTCAGCGGGCCGTGCGCGCTGTTCACGCCGCATTCGGCCTGGCGGCAACGACGTAGCCAAGCGTCAGGACAAAGCGCTCTGGCTACTACAGGGATAACGGCGGCATACCCCCTCCCCTGTAACACATTCGTACTTCACACAAAGGCAGATGAGGCAACGGACAACGGTGATACAATAGACGTAGATGGCCTTGAGCGATCCAGCAATTTGCGGAAAGACAAGGAGGTAGCGGAATGACACAGAAGTACGAAGTCTACAAGTGCGAAATCTGCGGCAACGTCGTTGAAGTAAGTCATGAGGGTGTGGGCGAACTTGTCTGCTGCGGGCAACCAATGACAAAGATGGTCGCAAAATCCACTGAGGTAGGAAACGAGAAGCACCTGCCGGTTGTCGAAAAGGCAGAGCGCGGAACTATAATCAAAATCGGATCTGTTCCACACCCCATGGAAGAGAAACACTACATCGAGTGGATCGAAGTATTCATGAAAGACGGCAAAGTGATGAAAATACCACTGCATCCGGGAGACAAGCCCGAAGTGCATATCGGCCACAGCGTCGAGGACTTGCTTGAGGTAAGGGAATACTGCAACGTCCACGGGCTCTGGTCCAAGAAGCTGGCGTAGCGCACAGAAGACCCTTAAGAAAGCATTCCACAGGCAATCTATGGGCAGGTAACAAAAAGTCCTATTTTCTCGTCGTGCACTCGCTGGCCTTTGAGACAAAGAACCTCAAAGGCCAGCGAGACAAATGTTCGTGCAGGACAACCAAGAAAGTGGTTCACAACACATGCTGCGGGGCACGCTTCAGGACCAGAGTCACCTCTCCGCTTGGCCCTCGTCCGGCACCAGGGTGTCGAGGACCGCGGCGACCTCGACTCCGGTGGTGAATACTGGTACCACGTCGTGGTTTGGCAACAGCTTCTCAAGATTGCGGAGGCGAGGCACGAGGAATCCCGCCAGTGTGACCGCCGAAGCAGCCGTGGCGCTCAGCAGGTACAGGACGGCCATCCCTGCCCCGGAGCCGGTCCCGGTGATACGTGCGAAGACGGGAACCAGCGCTCCACCCGGACGCATCGCCGGCTCGAACACCTTGTCGGCCAGGGGGCCGGCCAGCAGTATGGCGACAGGCATGACGATCCAGGCGATCATACGCCTCGCCGAGAATACGCGCCCCTGCAGTCCGGCGGGCACCTTGGCCTGCCAGATGGACTGGGAGAGACCGTTCACCATTGTCCCGACACATTCGGTCACCAGGAAGCCGGCTGCCCATACCAACGGCGTGCGTCCCAGAAAAACACACAAGCCCAGCACCATGAAGTTCAGGGGATCGCCCAGCAGAATGCCGCGCACTTTGTCCCTAGGGCCGCCCCACGCACCGAGCAGGAACCCACCCAGCACACCGCCGATACCGACCGCCGACTGGACAAACCCGAGCGCGGTGGCATTCTGGCCTGTGCGGGCCAGGATCATGGGCGTGAACAGCGGAGCCGACAGCGAAATCATGAAGTTGGAGACTGCGAAAATGCTGACCAGGGACAGCAAGGGGCCACGCTCGCGGATGAACCTGAACCCAAACGTCATCTGCCTCCACATGGACTCCTGGACCGACACGTCCGGCACGTGGCGCGGAATTTCCACGGCCAGCAGGGCCAGGACGGCGATGCCGAACGTGACGATGTCGATGGTCATGATGCCCCCGACGTGGATGAAACGGATCAGGAGTCCAGCCAGGATCGGCGCGATGATGAGCGAGCCGCTGTCAGCCAGCGACATCAGTCCGCTGGCACGCGCATAGTGCTCCTTGGGCATCATCTGCGAGATGGCAGCCGAGTAGGCCGGCCACTGGAACGCCGATCCCAGCCCTTGCAGCGAGGCGGCCACATAAAGGTGCCAGATCTGGAGATGCCCTGACAGGTACAGCGCCAGTGCAGCGATGGTAGCCGCAACCGCCACAAGGTCCGACAGCATCATCGTCAGCTTGCGGTTCCACCGGTCGACATACACGCCTGCGAGCGGAGTCGCCACGATTGTTGCCCCGAGGAAGAAGAAGTCGACCAAGGCAAGAGATGTTGCGAGGCCCGTCTTCTGGTAGGCCCAGATGCTGAGCGCAAACGCGGTCATGGCCGAGCCGATCATCGACAGGACCTGTCCAGACCAGACGAGCAGGAAGGCCCGGAACCCGTCGGGCTTGTGCCATCTACGCGAGATCACCTCGTTCTCTCCCTCTTTCTCTCCTCGCTCATACTGTCATCCTCCGCTTCACCCGTCATGTACCTTCAGTATAGCAGGTCACCGGACACTGATTACGCTCGGAGCACCGCTCCAACAGGCTGAGGCCGCTCGCTCCTTGTCCTTGTGTTTGGTGTCCCACTGCCTATAGTATTCTACGCTGAGTATGGTGGGAGGTGTCATGAGTCTGCGCACCAGACTGTCTATAGTTGCTCTCATTGCCTTGACCGTCTTCGTCGCGGCGTTCTACGTGTTGACCAGCGTGACCATCGACAGAACGTATGCGCGCCTCGACAGTGAGAACGTCGAGCGTCAGGTCCTGCGAGCACATTCGTACATGGATTACGTTCTAGATGCGTTCGGAAGTACCTGCGCAGACTGGGCATACTGGGACGATACGTATGAATTTGTCCTAGACCACAATGCTGCCTATGTAGACTCGAACCTTTCCCCCACCAGTCTTGCCACGATAGATGTGGATGTCATGGTGTTTCTGGACACAAGCGGCAAGGTTGTCTCTGCCAAGTTCCAAACCCTCGCAAACCAAACTCCGGGTGACAGTCTGGCAGGCCTCGTCAAGCAGCTTGGGCCCGGAACAGCGCTGTGGGCACAGACCATGGTCCACCCCGGCCTTACAGGGTACATGCAGGTTGGGAAACGTGTCGCGATGGTGGCTGTGCGCCCTATCCTGACAAGCGCGAGGACTGGTCCTGCACGGGGAGTGCTGGTCTTCGTGCGGTATCTCGACGATGCATTCTTCGCCGGCATGGCTGAGACCGTGGGCGGTCCCGTCGCCTTCCAGCCTGCTGGTCAAGTCCAGCCAGGCACGGTCGAGTCACAGGCGCTCGTCCTGCTCTCGGAGGAACAATCCACTGTGGGTCTGCCAACCGGAACTCACGAGGTTCGCGGGTTCGAGCTGCATACCGACCTCTCTGGAAGTCCTGCCTTCCTCCTCTCGACCACCGCGGCCCGCACCAAGTCCAATGAGATCGCCCAGTTGAAGCGCATCGTCGTTTTGGCCACCAGCATGATAGGTGTCCTGCTGGCCGCCATCGCCATTGTCATGATGAACCACTTCGTCCTGCAACGGATCACTTCGCTGGGACGCCAGGTAACGGAGGTCGGACACACCAGCGACCTCGCACTGCGCGTGCACCTGTCCGGCTCGGACGAACTCGCGCAGCTGGCCACAGATGTCAACACAACCCTGGAGTCGCTGCAACAGACTCAGCGGGACAAGGACGCGATGGAGGAGGAACTGGAGCGGGATCGGAAACGACTGCATGACTACTTCGACCACGCACGCGACCTCATCTTCGCACTGGACACAAGTGGCAAGGTGACCCTGGTCAACCAGTCCGCATGCTCGGTTCTTGGGTACGAAGAGAACGACCTGCTTGGTCGCAGCATCCTCGACATCGTCAGCCCGGACAGCCGCGAGTTCATGCTCAGGGCCAACGATGAAATCGGAAGCGGGGACATGGCGGCAAGGACTATCGACGTTCTGACACGTGACGGGAACCGCCGAACCCTCGACCTGAGTGGCCAGCGCCTCTGGGACAACGGACAGCCGACAGGCACCTTCTACATCGCCCGGGACATCACCGATCGGCTTCGCATGGAACACGAGTTGCTGCACAATGAGGCCCTGGCATCACTGGGAACGCTGGCTGCTGGTATCGCCCACGACTTCAACAACGTTCTGACGGTGGTCAAGGGAAGCATCTCCCTGGCAAACTCGTCTCTGGAGGAACCCACTGAGTCGCAGCACCACCTGGAGGTTGCGCGCGTAGCAGTGGACCGCGCTCAGGCCCTCGCCGGCCAGTTGTTGACCTTCTCCCGTGGTGGCGCCCCAGTCAAGGAAAACGTCGACGTCGAGTCCATCGTCCGGGAAGTGGCGAGATTCGTCCTCAGCGGCTCGGGTATCGCACTACAAGTGAGTGTCGATGGAATCCTTCCCGCCGTGGAAGCTGATCGCAACCAGTTGTTTCAGGTGGTGCAGAACATCATCCTGAACGCGCGGGACGCGATGTTATCGGGGGGCACGCTGGACATTGCTCTTCGCTGTCAGACCGTGTCGGAGGAGCATCCCTTCGGCATTGCCGCACCCGGAAACTACGTCATCATCCGCATAGCAGATAGCGGTTCCGGCATCGCCCTGGAAGATATGAAGCTCCTGTTCGATCCCTTTTTCACGACAAAGCCATCAGGACACGGGGTCGGTCTCTCGACGGCACGGTCCATCGCCAGGCGATACGGGGGAGACCTGCTCATCGAGTCGGTTGCAGACAAGGGAACGACGGTCTGGTTGTACATGCCTGTCGCCCATGGGCCTGTGACCCAAGCCCAGCTCGCGAAGCCGGAGGGGGAGCCTGTCTCCGCCACCGGTCGCCTCCTGGTCATGGATGACGAGCAGACCGTAGCTGATGTGACATGCGCCATGGCCCAGCGTCTTGGCTACGAGACGACCGCCGTACCAGACGGGGCAGCCGCGCTCACAGCCTATGCACAAGCAGTGACCGAACAGCACCCCTTCGACCTGGTTATCATGGACCTGACGGTCCCGGGCGGCATGGGAGGTCGAGAAGCGGTCCAGAAACTCCACGAACTCTATCCCGACGCCCGTGTCATCGTCGCCAGCGGCTATTCCGACGACGCTTCGATCGCCGAGTACGCCCAGCGCGGCTTCATCGCATCCCTCGCCAAACCCTACACAATGGAGCAATTGGGGCGCGTCCTGCGCGAATCATCCAGACCGCCGCTGAGTTCATAGCAGTCAGGACTCACCTTCGTCCAGTCACGCCCAGCGGGAACAACCTCGCTGCCCAGCCAACTGCGCGGAGCCCTTGACCTCCATTTCCGATTGTTTACACTAATGTTAACAATTGACAATGGAGGTTGACCGTGAGAAGTTACGTAGAGCTCGTTACATACAGCAGTGCAACCACTCTCCCTCTCGATCAGGTCATCCGGGAAGAGCTGCAGCGTCTCATCCTGCGGTATCTCAGTGAACGAGGGTTCTTCATCCACGGCGTCTTCCGGGGAGGTACGGCCATCCGCCTCGTGTATGGCGGAACCAGATTCTCCGAGGATCTCGACTTCGTCCTCCGACCCGGGAGGACGATCGCGGGGATGAACTTGCCCAAGCTGCTGGAGGGGTTGCCATCATTCATGCGCCGCGAAGTTCCGTTTGCTGACCGCTCCACCCTCAGAGAGCAGAAAGCGGAAGTCATGTTCGCGCGCTATCGGTGCCGACTTGAGCTGCAAGCGCCGATCGGTGGGCTTGTCATCAACCTGGAGTTCGCAGGTGTCCCCAGCCAGTCACAGCATCCGCACGTCATGCGTTCCGATGCTGTCGATGTCGCGATCGTCGTCGAAGACGAATCCGAGATCCTCGTGGACAAGCTGGTGGCTCTTGCACTTCGCTCATACGTGAAGGGTCGGGATGTCTGGGATACCTGGTTTCTCACACACGAACGCCACGTTGCAGTGCCGGAGGTGGGCGCGGTTGTCGCCAAGGCGGCCGACTATGGAACAACTCTGGTGGAGTTGACCAGCAAGATCGAACACAGCAAAACAAGAATCGAAACCAGCGGACTCGCGGCCCTCGACGCCGAGATGAAACGCTTCCTGCCGGCCCGGCTGTACGACGCCATGGCGCCTGCGTTTCCGGACATCAATACCAGCGTTGCTGCAATGATGGATACTCTCCTGAACCAGCTGGCTGGAGCGTCATGAACACCCGCGACTACCTGGACCTGCTGAGCACCTGGAAGCAGAAGAAGCTCTTCCGCACAGTAGACTTCGCGACACTGCTGAGCAGGGATATGCCCAGCGTCCGCGTCGAGCTGAGCCGCCTCGTCTCACGAGGGATGCTGAGTCGAGTCTCAAAGGGGCTCTACCCCAACCCCTACAACCCTCCGACCCAGGAAGAGCTGGCCATGGCACTGAAATCGCCGACATACATCAGCATGGAATCGGCGCTCGCCCGTCAGGGTATCCTCAGTCAGTCACCGTTCACGATGACACTTGTCACAACAGGTTCGACCGGCACCGTCGATGCCATGAACACGCGGTTTGAATACCATCACCTGCAGTCCGCGTGGTTCATCGGATACCGCAGGTGTGACGCGTACGACATGGCCGAGCCGGAGAAAGCGCTGTGCGACCTAGTTTACCTCCGGTACCGGAGGACACGCGAACTCAGCGAGGATCGGATGCGAAGCCTGCTGGACGACATGGACCTTGCAGAGCTGTACAAGGCGCCCTTGCGCCGCTACGTCCGACTCATGCATCTGGGGGACAGCTTCCGACAACTGCAGATCGTGTTATAGCGGGAGTAGTGCATCTGTATCCGTCGTTCCCGCGCAGACGGGAACCCACTCGTTGATGCAGAACTGGATGCCCGCCTGCTAGCTGGTAGCCCCCTCAAAGCACAGACCCAGCCGTTGAAGACCTTTGCCAGGCGACCGTGGCGGTGACGTTCCGTTCAGAACCCGGGATGGTCAGGCGCACGCTGTGTGTGTCGATCGCCACGCCACGAACAAGAACTCCGGCTCCTCCCTCGCTGATGTCCACAAGGAGAGATGGGGTGTTATTGACGAGAATCCCTTCACGGGCAGGAAACCGTGGCGTGCGTCTGCGCTGAACACCCTCGCGCACGGCATCCCGGGATTCGGGTGAAGCGACCATTGACACCCGCTCAGTCTTGACCCAGCTGGTTTCACCCTTCAGGATGCGAAAGATGGCCGTGAAGCCTGCGGGCAGCCAGACGTACGTGTAAGCGGCAAACAACACCGCCAGAAGGAATCGCCGCGCACGAGAGGTCCCCGAGTAGAATGCGGACAGACTGTGCATGAACAGGGGCAGAAACATCGTGGAATAGAGGACCAGGACGATGACCCCCAGGGCGTAGTTCCGGTCATAGAAGACGGCTAGGAGGCTGTTCCGAACCTGAATGAGCCGCAGAATGCTCAGGACCGACAGCGTCGCCGAAAGCGCCACGAGGAACACAGACGTGACAAAGGTCAGGTAGAAGACGGTGTCGACCTTGGTCACCAGGCGTGCCCTTGACCTGCAGACGGAAGGGATGTACTTCCAGTTGGTGAAATGCCCCTGCAGCCATCGGGTCCTTTGTCGGAACAACGGTCGGATATGGGTCACGCCTTCCTGCTCAGTGATGACATTTGACACGAATCCCAGCCTCATCCCTTTGCAGATCAGCCTCAAGCCCAATTCCAGGTCCTCTGTCAGCGTCCTTCCCCATGGTTCGTCGCCAAGCTGCAGCAGTGAGGACAGCCGGGCGAACTGGCCATTGCCACCCATGCCCACGCTGCCAAAGCACATCCTCGCTTTCTGGATGATCCTGCTGAATCCGAGAAACTCGATGTCCTGCATCGTTGCGAGCCATGATTGCTCCCGGTTGTATATCCTGACAGCCGTCTGCACTGCATCGAAGTCGCCAGACGAGAAGACCCGGGTCACCTCGTCCAGCGTGTTCTTCTGAACAAGGGCGTCGGCATCGAAACACCCGACGATGATGTGACTGTCATCATATGCTTCCCTGAAGCCGGCATCCAGGTTCAGAGGTTCAAGGAAATTGTGATCCAGGAAGAACCTGATCTGCTGCAGCGCAAAGTTGAGAACCGCTCCCTTGCTCGCTCCCGCACAGTCGGGCCGGCGATCCAGGAACACGATAGTCTTGTCTACGCTTGCCGCCCGTTCCACCATCTCATGCGTCCTGTCTGTGGAACCGTCGTTGATGACGATGACACGGTAGTTGTCGCCCTTCCACCCAGAGAAGCTCGCCAGAGTCCGCTCAATGACCTTCTCCTCGTTCTTCGCGGGGACGAACACGAAGTAGAAGTTGTTCTCTGGTGGCCGATCTTCCGCATCCCGGGACGTAAGTGCGACGACATACAGGAACAGGTAGTATACTCCAACAAACAACAACAGGAGCGTAAGCCAAGTCGAGTTCACCAACATGAGGGCTCTCCTCCACAGATATACACATGTCCAGTCGAACGGCAGGGACACAAAAAACTCCGCTGTTCTCCTTTGGATGCAGATTGTATAACGTTTTTCACCGATGTCCAGAACTGCGTTGACGCTCTGCGCCCTTTTGCGCTATACTGCCTCATATTGATTGACACTGCAAAAGGAGACGGCATGGCTGAAGCAGCACCAATCGGGTTCGTCCTGGGCACCAAGCCCGCATCGTCGCTGGAGTTCTATGTCCTCGTCGACCAGCACAACTATCTGGAGATGGATGACGTTGTCTTCGTGCGGTCGGCCGTCGAGGGGTATGCCGGCGTCGAAGCCGTCACCTTCTACGGCACCGTCATCGAGGTCCAGCAGTACCACGAGGGCATCCAGTTCGACAGCGACACGACCATCGTGCGCCAGGGCATCATGCCCGCAGGCGTCGCCTACGTGGGCAAGGTGCAGGTCACCAAGCTGGAACCCGAGGTCTTTGTCGCCCCTCACCCCGCCGACTTCGTCTACCGCGCCACCGGCGCCGACCTGGACAAGGCGCTCAGCTTCGATGTCATGAAGCAGCGCGTGCCCGTGGGCATCATGCGCAACAAGGAGCCCTTCTACGTCAACTTCGAGTTCCTCAACGGCGCCAAGGGTGCGCACGTCAGCATCAGCGGCGTCAGCGGTGTGGCCACCAAGACGTCGTTCGCCCTCTTCCTCCTCTATTCCATGCTCCACTTCGAGGGCACCAAGCAGGGCGATCAGCAGATGCAGGACGGCATGCCCTTCGCCGACAAGGCTGCCGCGCGCAGCATCGTCTTCAACGTCAAGGGCGAGGACATGCTGTTCCTCGACAAGCCCAACAAGGGTCTGACCGACGACCACCGCGCCGTCTACGCGAAGATGGGCCTGCCCACCACGCCCTTCACCGACCTGCGCTTCTTCACGTCCCCCAAGTCCGACAGTGAGGTCCCCTCGCCCAGCACCGAGCAGCGCCAGGAGGGCGTCACCCCCTACGTCTGGACCATGCGGCAGTTTGCGCAGGACCGCCTGCTCCCCTTCCTCTTCGCCGAGGGCGACCAGGAGACGACCAACCTCTACGGCCTCATCCAGCACCTCACCAACCGGCTGGACTACCTGGCCTCCGACCGCAACATGGAGAACGACGCCCACAGCGGAGCTCTCGTGTACCAGGGCCAGACCATCGGCGACCTGCACGACCTCATCACCATCCTGGAAGCCGATATCATGGGACCGGCCGAGCCCGAGGACAAAGGCAAGAAGGGCAAGCGCCCGTCATCCGGCGGCTGGTTCACCTCCTTCGACAACCAGGGCACCCAGCTGGCCTTCCTGCGCCGCCTGCGCGTGGCGGCCGACGCCATGAAGGGTGTGATCCGCAGCGACGTGGACCACCCCGACAAGTACCGCTTCGAGTTCAACCAGCACCGCGTCACCGTGGTGGACATCAGCAAGCTCAAGCCCGTGGCCCAGAAGTTCGTCGTGGGCAGCACCCTCAAGATGCTGATGACGCAGAAGGAGGCCCAGGGCCGTAAGCCCTACGTCTTCGTCGTCCTGGACGAGCTCAACAAGTACGCCCCGCGCGAAGGTCACAGCCCGATCCAGGACATCCTGCTCGACATCGCCGAGCGTGGCCGCTCCCTGGGCGTCATCCTCATCGGCGCCCAGCAGTCCGCCAGTCGCGTCGAGAAGCGCATCACCAGCAACGCCAGCATCCGTGTCAACGGGCGCCTGGACTTCGCCGAGAGCCAGAGCCCCGAGTACGACTACCTGCCCGAGTCCTTCCGCCTGCGCAGCACCATCATCAAGCCCGGCACGATGATTGTGCACCAGCCCGACATCCCCGCCCCCGTCCTCATCAACTTCCCTCTCCCCGCCTGGGCCACCCGTGGCGAAGAGGTCGACGACCAGGACCTGGACAAGCAGGCACAAGAATTCGCAGGGAAGTTCTGATATTCGAAGTAGTCGCCAGTCCAAGACATCTGTGTTTGGGATCGAGACATAGTCCAAAGGAGGCCTAGGTGCTTCAAGGCGTTTTCTGGTGGAGAGATCTGCCGTTGGCGAAACAACAAGATAGGTCATACGCGGCCAATCTTGCGGTTGCCTTCAAGTTCACTATCCAGAGGATTCAAACTCAAAGTGAAGATTTCTCGCGTTTAGAAGCTAAGGCTTCTGGTTTCCTAGCTCTGGTCAGCGCGGCACTGGTAGCCGAGGTTGGTCTATTCGTAGCTTGGCGGAGTGAGAAGTGGTTCTCTTGGCCAATAGTTGCGCTCGTACTATTGTCGCTGATCTTGGTTGTTGGTTCCATTGTTGCTCTGGTTATCTGCCTCTCCATCCGCGGCTGGTACAGCACACCAAAGTGGTCCGATTTCCTTGATAGGGCAAGTCTGCATGACGAACCAGAACAATACGTTCTGGACCGGCTAACGAAGATAAAGACTGCCATTGAACGAAACGACAGTATGCTAGATACTAAGGCAGTCTGGTTTCAACTGAGCCTGTATTTGTACGCTGTGGGTATCTTCCTGTTCTTGTTGCCTATCGCTATTAGATTGAGTGCTGGGCTGAAGTAGTAGTGATGAGGAAGGAGTAGATGATGAGAGTATTGTGGAAGTATGATGGTGGCGATGACTGCGGCGATGTGCACAAGCGCGAGATGCCCAAGCCTGGACCGGGCACGAGAATAGTGCACACAAAGAAGACTCCACTGCCCTCAATTTTGAAGCCGCAGAAGCCTCAGAAGAGCAAGAACAAGTAGAGTGTCATAGACAATGTAGTGGGTTGTCGCTCTCTGCCTCGGGAATTGCACGCGACGGACGGGTGGCAATAACTAATGTATTTGGCAAATGCCTTGGCCGCTACTGCAACTCAAATCGCATCGAGCCGTGAGTCTGCCGGTCTCTACCTGTGTAGTACTCCCCTTCAAGAACCCTACTGTCACGACCTATTGTGAGTTGGGCTGAACCGCGATGAGCGTGCATCTCCTTCTCTGCACAAGGCACCGGTTCGTTTCGATACTCATAGCATAGGGTAGTGCGACTTGCTGTCTCGCCAATCATAGCAGCCACGACGCTGGACGATTTGGACTTGGCAGTCTTCATCGAAACGGAGATTCGCGTCCAATACTGTTCGACGACAAGCGTCGCTTCATGGCATTCAACACCGCCATCAACTGACGATGTAACAGAACCAAGCCAGGTTCCGCCCAAGTTGGGAGTGCATATGAGCCCGGTTCTGTGTAGCACACGCCATCTCCATACGCTTCTGTCAAACAGAGAGTAGAGCAGCCCGAAGATCAGGGTCACCGATGGAGCGTCAAGCCACCATGGCAGCACAGTACCATGGGACACGAAAAACCTATTAACGAGCAACGCGGCTACTGTGCTGACCAATGCAATGAAGCACGTGACCCGCTCTCTCTCGCTTGAGTTGATGCTGTAGGGATGCATCGCTCACCAACTATTCCACAGACTGACCAGTTGCTGCAGGAATTGTCTAGCCTTCTGCACTGGCCACTGCACTGACTCGTCACCACATAACCCCAATTGGCCATTCTGAAATCTGAGACTCGTGAGATCGGTCCCAAGAAGCCAGTTGACAGCGGCACAGAAGGTGTCCTGATAGCTGCTGCTGAAGCTGTCGTTTGGCACGTTATAGAGTGCGCACTCTACGAAGTATGATGGCGCCAGATCACCGGGGATGAAATCTCCTAGTATTAGGAAATTCCTCAAGTTCTTGAACATCCTTACAACTGGTTTGAATCGACCCTCGGTATCCTGATGCTTCTTCACCCCGTTCTCGTAGTGGATCTTTGGATAGTTGACGGTCATCTGAACCGAATTGTGCTGCCAGAAGGCCATCCCCTCCACGAAGTCCTCAACGTGAACGCTCTGGTACCACCTATACTGAGCACACACCACGACATCTGCCGGGAGACGTCCTCCACCAGCCGTCAACTTCAGGCACTTGTTTCCTTCGACAACAGCTTGAGTTCCATAGTAGGTCTGAAGAGCGGAGAGTACATCTCGCCTGAATTCTGCCCATCCATACGGTACCGGCTCCAAGCCCAAAGCTCTCTTCTGCTCCTCGGTGAGGTTGCTGTAGAAGGTTGAGTTGAGTTGTACGACAACATCCACGTCCATGTCGCCATAGATATTGGTGTCGTTCTTGTACGATCCCTGAAGATATGCTTCATATTGAACGTTGTCAGGCCATTTGAGATAGTCCAAGGCGTTTCTGATTGACTCATGAGTGTTCTTTGCCGTAACAATAGCGCCCTGATGAGACCAAGTCTCTAACTGACTCCCCGGAATACCCATTCTGCCTCCTTCTGATTACCCCGAAACAGGTTCGGTGCTTCTTCTGACTGCTCTTTGCCGCTTCTTCTGCTGCTTGGCCTGCCCGACGATTTCCATGACTAGAAACGCTCGGCCAAGAAGAGTTCTGTGAACGCAATCAGACTTTGAACACTCATCTTGTCAACTCGGTCCCACTGGGCATGAAATGCTCGATTTCTGACATCCACAAAAGACTTCACGATCTCCGCCTGTGCTGAAGGTATGGCTCCAGCCCCCTTGAGGGCATTGATAACGTCAGTCATAGACTTCTCGTCCACGTTGAGTCCCTTGAGAAGTGCGAACCTCTTCAAAGCATCTTCGAGAGCAGCACCTCCAAGGACGGCTGCCACATCCTTCTGGTCCTCATCAGCTGCTCGCTTGGCCGCGACAACTAGAGAACCATAGACACCACCTGTTGCCTCAATTCGTATGTGCGACAGCAAGCCCATGTCGACAGCCGCTATGGTACTTCGGAGCAGCCCCGCGAGTCGTCGTCTGAAGGCGTATAGGTTCAGATGTTCTGAAGGATTGAACTGCCGCAACGCGAAGTTCTCATGGGCGGAGAGCATCTCAGTCACCTGAGGAGACGCGGGTCCATAGAGCTCAATCATGATACCGAGGAGCCCTGAATGGCACTCCTCGACTTGTTCAGCCCCTTGGCCATCATTCTGAACCAGATCGAGCAGTTGGTCCAGGCGGTCTCGAATCTTCGTATCCGAATCTGTCATATCCACCTCCTCGTGGCAGCCAAATCAGCGGTTCAAAGAACTAGTTCGAACAGACCTGAGAGCTGTGCTTGAACCACTGCCGTACCCTGCAGCGCCGTAACGATGCGAGAGTAATGGATGGTGTCGGCGCTGGTGAGGAAGCGGCCTTTGCGATCTTTGAGCCACTTGGAGAGGACTTGATAGCCGCCGATCTGGTAGGACCAGAGATCGGAGGTGATACCATCGAAGTACTGTGTGGGGTTGATGGTGACTCGCCCACGGTCGGCGTCGTACTCGACCTTGGTGACAGCACCGTCTCCCTTGCCGCAAAAGCGGCTGATGGGGTTGTCGAGTTCAGGCGAACGCATCAGGTGCAGGTCAATGAGCTGCTGGCCAAGTTCGGCCAGCTTGAGGAAGGTGTCGCGATCCTTGGTGAACGGGACGCGCGGAAAATCGGACTTGAGGAACTCAGCGTAGCGCTCACGGTAGGCCGGCGAATACAAGACGGCGTAGATATAGGCGAACAGGTCTTCCGGACCCATCGTGCCATCCGTCAGATTACCATGGCCGTCCGAGATGATCGCAAGCCCGAGACCCTGAGCTACATTTGCCACGACGTTAGGGTCCAGATTTGCCCGGCGAGACTGATGGGAACCGAATCCCTGGTGGAACATGCTCGCATCGACGGGCATCGCTATGTCGTAGCAATAGAGCGGGAACACCGTGTTGCTATCATAAGCACTTACTGTTTTGTGCCCAGTAATGACTGAGGTGACGAAAGCGCCCGACTGTTCCTTGAACTGACGTGGAGCAATAAGGGCGACGTTGCCACCGCCTACAAGATGCCGCATGATCTCTGGGCGCGGGCGACACATGAAACCACCCGAGTGACCAGTGTAATAGGTCGACCTCACATCGAAGGGCCTGTACAAGAGGGGCACAACATTCCCTTTGTTCGGGCCACTCGAGCGCAGATCCGACTGGGCTGCCTGAACACTCCAATCGTCCACGTCCGGCCCTAAGTGGTACGCTTCCCGTGCATCCTCGGTTGGCATTGCTGCAAAGCGCTGGACTTCTTGCCAGACTGCTGGAACATCGAAGTGAATCGTCAGACTGTCACGTGAGGTATATAGACCAACACTGTGAGCAGGAAAAATCTCAGTCACCTTTGGCCATTGTTCGTACTCGTCTGCGAGTGTGACATCCTGAGGCACAAACAGGTACATGTCGCCGCGCGGCTTCAGCTCCTGCCAAGTTGTCTGTTTGACTTGACCATCACCCAGCGTCTTGTGCTTGCTGTCGCGGGTACCCCACATGTCTGCGTACGAGACGTCTTTCGGCAACCCTCTCTTCTTAACAGCCAACACAATGGCAACACCCTGCATAATGTCAAACACATTTTCGTCCTTGCTGCCGTCGGAGCACTGCTCCTTCTTGAGGGAGTTGCCATGCAGATTGAGGATGTGCAGTTGGTCAAAAGATGTCATCAACGACTGGCGCATGCCACGGAACGTCGGGTTGTCCAGGTAGCTGTGATTGGTGATGAACCCGAGGACGCCCTCGCCCGCTTGGTCAATTTTCGATTGCGCGAAGCGGATGAACTTGACGTAGTCGTCCTGCAGCATCTTTGAGTTCCTCTCGCCCAAGGGCTTGCCGTCCACCTGCTTGTAGTCATTAATGAGACGCGTGATCCATACACCCTTGTTGGAGCTGGTACCGGAATATGGTGGATTGCCCATGATGACCAGGACCGGCTGGGTGGTCTTCACGGCCTCGGCCATGTGGGATTCCTCCGCCAAGGGTGACAGGCCGGGGATGGGGTTCTGCTCGGCCGTGCTGACGTCCAGTGTGTTGGTGAGATACAGCTTGAAGCGCTCGTCGGGAGTCATGGTGTAACCCAGCTCAGTGAGCAGGGTGCCCATGCGCAGATGCCCGATAGCATATGGAGCCATCATCATCTCAAAGGCGTAGAAGTCGCGCAGTACATGCCCCTTGATCCAGCTGTCCAGACTGCCGTCGCCGTACTTGGCCTTGTAGGTCTCGGCAGCCAGGCGCACGGCAGTGGCAGGGAAGGTCATGGTGCCCGCTGCAGGATCGAGGACGGTGACGCTGGGGTCCGCCAGGCCATCGGACTTGCCAAAGGAGTCGCGCAGGATCTGGTCTACGCTGCGGACGATGTAGCTGACGACCGGTTGGGGCGTGTAGTAGACGCCGTGCTTCTTCTTCTTGGCCGGATCATATTCACCGAGGAAGGTCTCGTAGAAATCGGCCACCGGGTCGCGGCCGTTCTTGTCGTAACCCTTGAACACCGTATTTGTGTCAGCCACCGCCAGCACGTCAGCGATATCGTCGATGATGACGCGCAGGCGTTCGGGAGTATCGCCGATGGAGATGTACTTGAACAGTTTGCGCAGGATGCCGATGGTCGCCGGGATGCCATTGAGCGCAGTCTCGCGGGTGAACGTGCCGGTCACGCGCATGCGTGCCGCGAATAGACCATACGTAATGGTCTGCGCGTAGAGGTCGGCAAAGGTATCGCTGGTCAGGTCGGACATCAGGACTTGCTTGAACTCGGCCATAAGGTTGACCAGCTCGCTGCCCCGCTTGTGGTCCTCATCGTCCACCAGCTGTGCCAGCACCTGCTGCTGCAGGAAGCGCGTGCGATCAGCCAGTGCAACCGCCAGCGTCTGCGCTGTGTAGGAGCGGGGCAGCTGGAAGTCGAAGAACCGTTCCACTAGCTCGCGGAACTGGTCCTCGTGCTGGAACGGCACCTTCATGCCCGCCTGCAGGGACCCTATCGTCACGGGCTGGCCCATCGGCTGTCCAAAGCGGTAGAGCCGGAACTCCAGGAAGTTAGTGAGGATGACGTTGGGGAAAGCGGTGCGATACCGCTTAAGCTGCTCGCTGACTTCGACGTGGTCCAGGTTGGTGACGCCCGGCTCCTTAGCCTCGATGTAGCCAGTGATATGTTGCTGACCGCTCCAGACACGCATGTCCGGGTTGCCTGCCTCGGTCTGACGGGGGAGGACAGTTAGCGTCGCGTGCGCGCTGCTGAGCTGCGACCCGAGTTCCTCCCAGAGCTGCTTGAGCACGTCATAGTACGACTCCTCGCGCGCGTCGCCACGGTGATACTGCTGCGCGACCGCCCCCAGATACCTTTCCACCGATGCCCTGAACGTCATGATCCCTCCCTGGGTCCACCGAACGTCTCTATGTCAAGCATTGTAGCGCAAAATGAGACAAATTGGACTCCCGCCTGCGCGGGCATGACGACTCTGGCCGTGTCTTGTCGTTCCCGCGGAGGCTGCGAAAGATAGCCTTTTATCCCCCCAATTCCTGCAGGCGCTTGCACGCGTATTCGATTGGCTTCGCATACTGTTGTGCTGCGGCGAGCGCTAGGAATTGCTGGTAGGAATGTATTGCCTCTTGCGACTTGGTGAGAGTATCCTCCGCGAGAGCTTTGTTGAACCAGGCATTGGCATTGCGTGGGTCAAACTCCAGGGCTTTGTCAAAGCAGACGATAGCCTCTTCGTTGCGACCCAGGCTGCTGAGAATGATGCCTTTGTTGGTCCAGGCATTGACATGGCGCGGGTCAAACTCCAGGGCTTTGTCAAAGCAGAGGATAGCCGCTTCATTGCAGCCCAGACTGTTGAGACTGCTGCCCTTGTTGGTCCAGGCAGCTGCATTGCGCGGGTCAAGAGCCAGGGCTTTGTCAAAGCAGAGGATGGCCTCTTCGGGACGACCCAGGTGAGCGAGACTGTTGCCTTTGTTGGTCCAGGCATTGACATGGCGCGGGTCAAACTCCAGGGCTTTGTCAAAGCAGAGGATGGCCTCTTCGGGACGACCCAAGCTATGGAGACTGTTGCCTTTGTTGTTCCAGGCAGCTGGACTGCGCGGGTCAAGAGCCAGGGCTTTGTCACAACAGAAGATGGACTCTTCGTAGCGGCCCAAGCTATGGAGACTGTTGCCCTTGTTGGTCCAGGCAGCTGCATTGCACTGGTCAAGGGCCAGGGCTTTGTCAAAGCAGAGGATAGCCGCTTCATTGCAGCCCAGACTGTCGAGACTGTTGCCCTTGTTGGTCCAGGCATTGGCACTGCACGGGTCAAGGGCCAGGGCTTTGTCACAACAGAAGATGGACTCTTCGTAACGGCCCAAACTACGGAGACTGTTACCTTTGTTGTTCCAGGCAGCTGCATTGCGCGGGTCAAGAGCCTGGCCTTTGTCAAAGCAGAGGATGGACTCTTCGTAACGGCCCAAGCTACGGAGACTGTTGCCTTTGTTGTTCCAGGCAGCTGCATTGCGCGGGTCAAGGGCCAGGGCTTTGTCAAAGCAGAGGATGGCCTCTTCGTTGCGACCCAGGTTGCTGAGACTGTTGCCTTTGTTGGTCCAGGCAGCTGCATTGCACTGGTCAAGGGCCAGGGCTTTGTCAAAGCAGAGGATGGCCTCTTCGTTGCGACCCAGACTGTTGAGACTGCTGCCTTTGTTCATCCAGGCATTGGCACTGCACGGGTCAAGGGCCAGGGCTTTGTCACAACAGAAGATGGACTCTTCGTGACGGCTCAGATGGGCGAGACTGACCCCTTTGTTGCTCCATTCCCAAGCCTCGAGTTCCTTCGACTGCGGCGGAATGATCACTTCCCCGGTCTCATGCTGAAGCAGCGGCTCCAGGTTGTTCCGTACCTCTTTGAAGGTCTGGTATCTCTTCTCCGGGGACTTCTCCAGACAGCGCTGGATGATGGGCAACAGAGGTGAATCCAGCTGGGGCACAGGTGACTCGCGGTGCAACCGCCGGAAGTCCGCCATCATCTGCTCTGAACCGTCTCTGCTCAAGGGGAGGAACGGTACTTGCCCTCCCGTCGCCATCTGGTAAAGCACGACCCCAAAGCTGTAGATATCGCTGCGCTCATCACACCCGGCGGCATTGTCAAACTGCTCTGGGGCCATGTGGGTAGGTGTGCCAAACCCTGTTCCAAGCATCGTCTGTCCAGATAAGCCAGAAACACCCAAACCAGCGGCGCCCATTGATGGGAATTCACGGAGCACTCCTGCAAGGCCAAAGTCGGTGATCTTGGCGGTCCTTTCCTGGGTAATCATGATATTGGCAGGTTTGAGGTCGCGGTGGGCCCGCACGCCTTTGGAGTAGGCGTACTCCATGCCGTAGCAGATCTGGATTGCCCAGCGAAGACTCTGCGCCAGATCGGGCTGCTGCTGCAGCAGGTAGCCATCCAGCGAGTTCAGCCCTTCTTTATTTGGAGCGATGTATTCCATATCGATGTAAAGCCTGCCTGATATCTCATCAACGAAATAGGCGTGCACCAGGTAGGGGTGGCGTCCCAGTTCTACCCAGACGCTCGCTTCCTTGTGGAAGCGCTTTCTGACTTCCTGGTCCACAAGAAACTGATCCTGGAACGTCTTTAGGGCATGAACCTCCCCCGTTCCGTGCGAATCAATCGAATAAACCAGGTACACGACCCCAAAACCGCCCTTTCCGATAATCCCATAGACCTCATACTTCTGGCCGATGAAATCACCCTTCTTGTAGGGTGCTCCGGATTGGAGATCTTGCTCCGGGGCTGATTTGGAATTGCCAGAAACATCACTCATGTTTGGACTCTCCTTCTTCTATGCATTGCCACAGTACAGATCACCAGGAGTACGGGCCACTTGCCCTCTAGTTCCTGTAGACGCTTGCGGACGAATTCGATTTGTTCCGCAACCTGTGCCAGGGGAAGCGTCGGGAACCGCTGGTAGGAGAGTGTTGTTTCCCGTCACTGGCTGAGTCTATCCGCTACTAATGCTTTGCAGAAACAGGCAGGTGCATGGGGGGAGCAAGCTCCAATGATTTGTCATAACAGAAGATGGCCTCTTCTTTGCGGCCCATGCTGTAGAGACTGATACTCTTGCTGGCCCAGGCGTTGAAATCGCGCGGGTCAAGTTCCAGGGCTTTGTCGTAGCAGTAGATGGCCTCTTCGTAACTACTCATGGCATTGAGACTGTTGCCTTTGTTGTACCAGGCAGCTGCATAGCGCGAGTCAAGCTCCAGGGCTTTCTCAAAACAGAGGATGGCCTCTTCGTCGCGCTTCACGCTGTGGAGGCTGGAACCTTTATTGTTCCAAGCAAATGTATAGCGCGGGTCCAGCTCTAGAGCTTGATCGAAGCAGTTGATGGCCTCTTCAAAACGCTCCAGACTACCGAGACTGTTGCCTTTGTTGGTCCAGACAGTTGTAATGTGCAGGCCAAGCTTCATGGCTTTGTCGAAACAGCGAATGGCCTCTTCGTCGCGCCCCAGCCGGTGGAGACTGCCGCCCTTGTTGTTCCAGACAGCTGCATTGCGCTGGCCAAGCTCCAGGGCTCTGTCGAAACAGCCGACGGCCTCTTCGTGACGGCCCAGGTTGTCGAAGCTGTTGCCCTTGTTGGTCCAGGCGGCTGCATAGCGCGGGTCAAGCTCCAGAGCTTTGTCGTAGCACCGGATGGCCTCTTCGTCGCGCCCCAGGTTGTGGAGACTGATACCTTTGTTGGTCCAGGCAATGGTGCGGTTTGGGTCAAACTCCAGAGCTTTGTCACAAGAGCGGATAGCCTCTTGGTAACGACCCAGGCTGCCGAGACTGCCCCCTTTGTTGGTCCAGGCAGTTACGTTGCGCGGGTCAAGCTCCAGGGCCTTGTCAAAGCAGAAGATGGCTTCTTCGTAACGGCTCAGGTTGTTGAGACTGTTGCCTTTGTTGTTCCAAGCATCTGCATTGCGTGGGTCAAGTTTCGGGGTCGGCTTTGGCGTAACGCCTGGATCCTCTTGTGAGACCTTCTTGAACAACTTGCCAAACCAATTGCCAGAAGAATCATTCATATTTGTTCCCTCCTTCTACGATACTTTGTTAAGGCATAGGCTCCCAAGGGGATAACCCCCCCTCTATGCATTTATCAATGATACAGTATTTTCTGCGGGTTACTTGTCCCCACTTCGACTCGTCCAAAATGTATGTGAGATGGTTCTGTGAATTCATGAGAAACGTGCGTGAGGGATGACAAAATACTACTGGCCCTTCGGACGAGAAAGGAGCAGCGGGGATCCTTGCCCATGAGACGCCGACAGCATTTCCAGCGGCAATGGGCGCGGCGAACGACCATAACACTGTTGGCAAATGTTACATCATGTTGACATAATACATTACATATCCATAATGCAAAGGGAAGGGCTGAGAGGAGGATTCACCATGGACAACGCCAGCGATTTCGACGGGCTCCTCAGCAAACGAATCCGGTCGATACGGGAACGGCTGGGATACAGCCAGCAACGGCTTGCAGAACTACTAGGTATCTCAAGAGTGACGGTGTCGCAGATGGAGGCCGGGAAGCGAAAGCTTTCGGCAAGTGATCTCAAGAAACTGTCGGATATTCTGGAGACTCCGGCAGATTATCTGCTGAACCCAGACAAGGAACCAGAGGTGGTTATCCAGGGAGTGAGGGAGAACGAGGAACCCGTTCAGTCGATGCGCGTAAGTGTCCCGCAGGAGAAGGTGGACAAGTTCAAGGAAGTTCTGCTCTACATCCTGAACAGGGTCGGCGCCAAGCCCAATGTTGGCCGGACTGTTGTCTACAAGCTTCTGTACTTCATGGATTTCGACTACTACGAGCAGTACGAGGAACAACTCATCGGGGCTCGGTATCAGAAGAACCAGTACGGCCCGACACCGATGGAGTTCACCAAGATCGTACAGAGGATGGAACAGGACGGAGACCTGACAGAGGTCAAAAACAAGTACTTTGAGCGATTCCAGACCAAGTACCTGGCCCGCAGAGCGCCAGACCTCTCAGTCCTGTCGGGACAAGAGCTTCAAGTCATCGAGGATGTTCTATCCCGTCTGTCCGACAAGAACGGCAAGGAGATCAGCGCATACTCCCATGGAGACGTCCCATGGCTTGCCACAGAAGATGGTCAAGTCATCGACTACGACTTGGCGTTCTATCGCACCCCGCCGTATTCTCGGCGGCAGTACACTGAAGATGACTTGCAGAGCACTGTTATCGAATCACCCAATATTGGAGTCATATCACATCAAGATATGAGGAGGCAACAAATGGACTTCAAGTTTGATTTGAGTGGGCTTGACGAATTGCAGCGACGAGTCAGGAAACTCGATGGATCCCACGACATGCCAATGATTGAGCTGCTGAACCCGGAGTTCATGACTAAGCATACGTCCTTCAGTTCATTCCAGGACATGCTCGACCACAGCGGTTATTCGGTGAAGGCGCCAGAGGACTTCAAGGCGATTCCAGATGCTCCATGGGACGCCTTCATTTCAGCCAATTCCGCGTTCGCCAACTGGCACGAGATGCGGGAAGCAGCCAAAACTGAGTGGGCAAAGAAGCAGTTGGGTCTATGATTCCTGTCGCGACTACATAGAAGTATGGATAGAATCCCGCGTGGAAACGTCTCATGGAGACGTGCTACCCGATGATGAGTTCTTGGACTGTTTATCTGCGCTGGGATCGCCGCAACGAACCCGGTCACAGCCCCCATCTTCTTGTCGATCCTCATTGGAGCGGCGAGTTCTAGGTCGGAAGTTTGCTTGGTGATCACGGTATCGTCTGGTCCTCGTCGTCCCCGAGAGTCTCGATGGCATGCTCTCCTGGCTTGAGCGCAAACAGGCTGGCTGGAAGCTTGGCCATGTCGAGCATACCCCATCCCTCCTTGGATGTGTCTGGTTCTTCTGGAACGCCCTTCTTGCTGATGCCCCCTAGTCGAACATGCTGTGTTTCACCTCCAGAAACACCTTCCGGACTTCGTCAATCACCTGCGATACGCGGTGGTCGAACTCGTGTACCTTGGCCTTGTCTGCCATCCGGTACATAAGCGCGAGGCTGGTGATACTCATTGCCTCCACATGCTTACGCCACTCTGTTGGCCACTAGCCAACCGAGAGCGGACCGTTCGTGAGGCGATAAATATGGACCGAGCGAGATGGGTAACAGTCTCCCTCAATGGAAATTCTCCGGAGCGATGGCTCAACTGCAGCCACTCGAGTTTGAGTAGAGCCGTCTGACGAACTCGGACTTGGAGCAGACTCGCATTGGCAAACGGAATGAAGTGGATTGTTCTTTCGTGGTCAGGACACTGGAAAGCTTGTTGTGTCCGCATCGGAGGGCAGAGTAGTATCTTGAACCAAGTCAGAAACCTTGCTGTGTTTTGGCAAAGTGCACAGGTGAAAAAAGAACTGCCCCGATGCTTAGGGGCAGTTCTTGCTATGTTTGGCAATGGGACCAAGTCCTTACAGCGGTCAGATGATCATTATACGGCCACTACGCAGTCTCGTTTGCCGCCTTCCTTCACACACGCCTCTTAAAGATCGCCTGGGATGATGAATCCGTCTCCTTGTCCCAGACTATCGCCCGAGAATTTCTCGAATCGCAAGCAGCGCCTCGTCGACGTCGGCGGCTGTGATGCCATAGTGAGTGATCATGCGACAGTCGTCCGGGACGATCAGCTTGATCTTGAACCCTTGCTCGAGCAGCCGATCCACCACCTCTGTCGCCGACTTTCCCACAGAGGAAAAATGCAGGTGCACGATGTTTGTCTCGGTTTTGTCAATCTCCACCAAAGTCGGATCGATCGCGGTGAGACCATGCGCCAGCCGCTGGGCTAGCTGGTGATCTTCAGGTATCCGGTCGACCATGGTACGCAGTGCAACCAAACCAGCAGCCGCCATGTGCCCGGCCTGGCGCATCCCTCCGCCGACACGCTGTCGTACCCAGCGGGCCCGATCGATGAACGCCTTACTGCCCACGAGCATCGACCCGATGGGGGCTGACAACCCCTTGGACAAGCAGAACATCAGGGCGTCGACATCTTGACAGAGAGCTTGAACATTGGTGCCCAGAGCGACACTCGCATTGAAGATGCGCGCCCCATCCAGGTAGACCTGCATCTCATGTTCGTGGGCGATGGTGGCGATCTCGGCGAGATAACTCTGCGGCAAAGCAAAACCATAATTGAGATTATAGGTATTCTCCGAGCAGACTAGCCGCGTGACAGGTGACTGAACGCCACGAGGCCGGATCGCCTGGCGAAACTTGTCGAGATCGAAGCGGCCGCGTTCGGCAGGCAGCGGACGCGCCTGCACACCGGACAAGCCGGCGAGGCCGCCAACCTCCAGATTGTAGATGTGACTATCCGCTCCGACGATGATCTCGTCGCCAAGCTGTGTCAAAGTCATGACCGCCACCTGGTTCCCCATCGTACCCGAGATGACGAACAGAGCAGCCTCCTTGCCAAACATGGCCGCCGTCGTCGCTTCCAGCTCCTGCACGGTGGGGTCTTCACCCAAGATGTCGTCTCCAACCACGGCTTCCATCATCGCCACACGCATCGCCTGGGTTGGCTGAGTCACAGTATCGCTGCGAAAATCTCTGTATACCATGCACATGCGCCTTAGGGCGAAATCAGGCAACGACCGTAACGTCTGCAACCGGCGGAATCACTTGATTGACCACCACAGTCAACGCGGCGTCTCCTACCACATTCGCTGCAGTGCCAAACGAATCCTGGATCATGAAGAGGGCGACCATCAAGCCAAGCCCCGTAGCATCGAAAAGCAGGACGGTCTCCAAGATGCCCAGGGCAGCTGTCACTGAACCACCTGGCACACCCACCGCAGCAACTTCGATGAAGCCAAGAATTATAATGAAAGGAAGCATCGCGGCGAGGCTGGGCAAGCCACCCTTGGTCAACATTGCAACCGTCATGGCCGACATGGTGATGGCAATCGCAGCCCCTGGCAGGTGCGCAATGTTAAACAATGGCATGCAGAAGTCCACGACTTCTTTGCGCAAGGAAGGCACCTTATGTGCACATTCCAAGGCAACTGGCAATGTCGCCGCGCTGGACATCGTCCCCATGGCAGTGAAATATGCCGGGAGCATGGTCTTAAGCACTGGGAATGCATTATGCTTGGAAATGGCACTAGCAAACAGATACAGCACTCCGAGCCAGACCCACTGCGTCGGCAGGATCATCAAGATGACTTGGAAGAACGCTTTGGCCGTGGGGATCAATTGTCCCTTAGCCGCAACGTCCATGAACACCGAGGCTACAAAAAACGGAAACAGTGGGATGACACCCTTGCGCACCAATCTGGTGATGATCTCGCTAAATTCGTCCAACGCATTACCCAGTGTCTTCTTGCCGATCCAGGTGATGCCGAGGCCAAGCACAAGCGCAAACACCAAGGCAGACATGATGTTCATTATTGGCGGAATGTCAATCTGGACGAGTGGAACGATCTTAATCGCCGTGGCCAAGGTAGCGTTGGCAATATGCAACTTGGGAAGCAGAATGCTGGCCACACCGAAACCGAGCAGTTCAGCGAGGACAGTGGAGATGTAGGCCAGACCGAGTCCGACCGTCAGCGCCCGCCCAGCCTGTTTTCCGAAATCCGCGACACCCTTGGCCAGAAAAGCAATCACCAACAACGGGATGACAAACTTGATGTATTGACCAAGCAGATACCCAACGCTATCCAGCGCACGGACCAACCAGAGAGGAGCGACCAAACCAATGATAATGCCTGCGACTATCCCGATGACAATCTTGGCAATAAGCTTCATGACAGATCTCCCTTTGATCAGTTTTAACGTAAATTTCCCTGGTTTCTACGCAGGGTTACAAGTTGGTGTTCCTAAAGCTCGCAATTTCTGTTCTCTGTTTCAACAAAATCATAATAAAAGGCGACTTTTCTTCCACCTCCCTTTTCGTCTCTGATTGATTTTGTTATTTTTAAGCTAACGTCTTCCTATTTAATGTCAACTTTTCTGAAGATGTGCTTCTGTTCAGCTTCTAAAGCCATTCTGCTTCAATTTTTACCCCTGATGCATCCTTCGGTAGTTGTAATAATCCATAACGCTATCCAGATCAATTTGTAGCTCCTCAATATGCTCATAACGCTTCTTTCTGAAGCCAACAGCGTAGAATTCCTCTAAGAGGGTTTTGTCGAGTCTCTCTATGTAACCATTGATCCAAGGATGCTTTCCTTTGATAGTGGTGTACTTAATCCCAAGTCTATTGCATGTCTTCTCAAATTCGTGATTTGGTCTTCCTTCCGCTTGCCAAGTGGTACACTTTGTTCCACGATCGGTAGGCTTCTCTCTATCGCTACTGGAATAACCTTCTTGGCAAGATAATTCTCTACAACGTCGCGTCAACTCTCGCAAAAATGTACGTGAACCATCAGGTCGTGAACTCACTGGGAATGTACACGTAGCTGCCACGTTTCTCGATCACCAATGGTTGTCTCACCCTGACTATCTCATCCAGTTTTTCCTGGCAGAGGAAGATCTCGTAGTGCAGACTCGTCACCTTTTCGATGCGCCCGACCGCCGACAAGAAGTGTGGCATTCCGTCCCAAGATTGGCTACATGATAGATGTCCAAGGCGCCGCAGCACAACTGCCGCGGCCAGTACTGTCGAGATCGTTTTCTTCATACCACCCCCCATTCAATCTAGAACTACTTAATGATTATCGGATATGGGCACTTTTCAATAATAACGAGGGCACCCTCTCAATCATTCGATCAGCCATTATTTACTGCGTCACCTTACTGCGTCAGGGCATCCCAGGAGATGGACGGACTTCTGACCCCGTTGCAGCCAGGTCACCGGCTGCAACCTTCTCAGTGAAAGGGTTCCGCATCTTTGGCCTCCGTCACTATCCATTAGAATTATTCTACTAGAATAATGCCAGAAGATAGCGACGCCTTGCGGATTGAATGGACTCCCGCCTGTGCGGAAGAGCGCCACTCCCATGACACCAACATGCAGAACACCCTCGGATACCAAAGCGCCCCTCGCATTGGGAAAAAGTGCTCGGGAGAAAACATCCTTGGGCTCGTGGGCCTTAAACAAAAGGGCTCGGGGAAGTGACGGATGAGTGAGCTGGCACAGACAGCAGCACTTACCGGTTGCTGAAGTTCTTCAAATACTCCGCCACTGACCGGGTCATCTCGGTGCTGAAATCGGACATGTACTTCCGTTTGCAGAGCGCTTCGATGGCCTCCTTGTCGCCCCGCTCGCTGACCATGCCGAGGAGCTCATCAGGTTCCATTTTCCGATAGCCGTTCTCATGGACGATATGGCTCTTGCCGAAGCGCACTGGCTTCTTGCGATCAAGCTGCTGTTTCGTAGGATACCCATAGACAACCAGCGTCGCGGGCATCACGAATTCGGGCAGCGACAGGAGTTCCCTTACCTGTTCGCAGTTCTCGAGGATGTCCCCGATGTAGCAGGAACCGAGCCCCAGTGACTGGGCGGCCACCACGGTGTTCTGTGCGGCGATGAACGCGTCCGCACAAGCAAGCATCAAGTCGCCAACGGCTGGTTTGCGCACCGCAAGTCCGGCCGCCTGATAGGTCTCGTACCACCGCTGATAATCGGCCAGGAACACAAGGACGAGCGGGGCCTTGGCGATGAAGGGCTGATGGTCGCACAACACCGACAGCTGATCCTTGACCTTCTGATCTGTCACGTCGATGATCGTGTAGAACATCATGTTGCCAGCAGTCGGCGCTTCGAAGGCCGCTGCGATCACCTCGTTCTTGACAGCCTCAGGCACGACTTTGTCCTCAAAGATGCGTACCGACTTTCTCTCCCGGAGCTGTCTGATAACCTCGTTTACCTCATTCATGGGTGTACACTCCCTTTCGTTCTGGAATACCGTTTCGACATCGTCTACGGTTGCCCTCGCGCTGAGTCTGTCCGTTCTGCCTCAAGATCCAGGACAAACTGCGGCACACTGGAGCGGAAAAATCGCTTGATGGTCGACCACTGCAGGGGCTTTCCGAGGTACATGGGGTCGGGTTGTGCATCGGCGTCAGCAAACCAGGCAAGTGCCTTGCCGATGATGACCGGTTCGATGAGTGTCGGGCCGAAGCGCTGGATGGCATTGTGCGCAACGACGCGAAATGGTGTCGCCTTGAGCACTGTGTAGAGATCCACGAAGTCGCGCCTGGCACCATACTGCATGATGGCGATGAGTTTCATCCCGGCAATATCGACGGTGCCCGCCACCGTAGCTCCGTTGAACCGCTCCGTGGGCTCGGCAAAGGGGTACGGATACTGAAACAGCGACACCTTGACGCCGTTTGCTGTCATCACCGCCGTTCCTGGTTCCAGCTTCAGCACGCGAACTTCCACCGAAGTAGCCTGCATGGCCAGAACAACAGCAGCGGGGTCGACCTCGTGGTTGGTGAAGAAGTCGAAGTCGACGGACACGCGGTGACCGACATGCAATGCAAGAGCTGTACCGCCTGCCAGGACAGGGCTATATGGCTGTAGGGCGGAGGCGACGACAGGCAGAAGATGCGCCGCTTCGGGCTGCAAACACTCAGGATGCACAGGGCACCTCCCTGCCGAACCACAGGTTCCAGAATACCCGCGAGCGTGGTGACAGTCCTTTGGAAAGCGTCAGGACCTGCGCGATCGTGGTGCCGGTATAACGATGCTGCAGCCATCGCACGTCCTGCAGGTCTCCCATCTCGAGGACGCGTTCAATGATGGCGGTCGCATGCCGGGAGAGATCCAGCGATTCGGGATCTGTGTCCCAAAACAGACGGCGCAGGTGCTCAGGGATCCCCTTCTCCTCGGACAAGCCATCGACAGCAGCCTGAACGTCCGACCTGCTCATGGGACCGAGGTAGGTCTGGATCATGCGCTTGCCCTCGCGTCGAGAGACATAGGCGTACTGCCTTCCATGAATCGTGTGAACGACGATACTCATCTTCTGAACCTCCTGTAGACATTTTACACAGCATGCGGTGTAAATCAAGAGTCTGATGACCCAGGAAGAGGAACGTGTTACGATATGCAGGAGGTGCGACGTGGAAGAACTCGGTACGCTTCTTATTGGGCCGCCAGGTCCTGGAGCACTTCTTCCGTTGAGACCACCTTGCAGTACATCTGGTTCAGAATCCTGGTTTCCCAGACCTGAAGATCGGCGTTGATGGCCGACGTGGCGTCCTCCACCAGGAAGACGGTATAGCCCCAGTCCGACAAGTCGCGCACGGTGCTGGAAACGCACTGATCCGTGAACAAACCACCGACCACCACGTGCTCGATGCCCATCCATCTCAGGATGTGGCCGTACTGGGTGCCCATCACTGTGCTGTCCGTGGTCTTGCAGACGACGACCTCGCCGTCTCTGGGCTTCAGGTCATCGACGACCTCCTGGTCCCTGGAGCCGATCTTCAGCAGCGTGTAGTTCCAGCCCGGTCTGGCCTGCGTGGGCGAACGGTCGCGACCGTCTTCACGCTGATTGCCGAGCGTTGCGAACGTTACGACCATCTGCCGGTCACGGAAGAAGTCGAGGAGTCGCCTGGCATTTGGAATGACCATCCCGTTCAGCCGGTCCTCCAGGTAGCTGTTGCCTGCATCCCTGAGCTCGACTGCCAGGTCCTGGTCATGTTTCTGAATATCGATGATCAGCAGCGCAGTTTTGTCCTTCAGCGGCTTGATCTTCTCCCAGTAGTCACCTTCGGAATGCACATCGAAGTTGGGGTTGGGGAACTTCCTGAATGTCGGGGTTGTTGCGTCTTCCATCTTCTCCTCCCATCATGAATATTGGACTTGCCACGTGATCGCTTTTGCATATTTCTACGTCACGCACTACCACGTCGGCGGTCGCTGCGTTAGCCACTGTGCGAGCAAGGCATCGACAAGCTGGTAGTTCTGGTCCGGCCTCCGTTCGACCAGGTCACGGTCGATGAGTGCACGGATCGCCTTCTGGACTGCCCCGACGGACAGCTGACTTTTGCTGAGGAAGTCCGCCGCATATGGTTGGTCAGTCGGCGCCTGCGCCAATGCCTGCAGCAGTCGCTTCTGAGCCAGCGAAAGGCTGTCTAGTATGATCTCAAAACCTGAAGACAGCTCACGTAGCAGGATGGCATCGGCCTGATCCACGATACCGTCCGTGCACAATTCCTCGGTCAGGTCCCATGCCGTCGAGGCAAGCCGCTGAACATAGTAGGCATATCCTCTGCTGTAGCTGTGGATGAGTCGAGCTGTCGCCTCACTGCATACCTTGCCCGTCTGGGCAAATGCCGCAGTGATCCATGGAACCACGGCCTTCTCGGGGAGTTCGTGCAGCTCGATAATTGATGCGCTGTCAAAAAAGGGCCGGTTGCGGTCGGCAAACATGGACCGCAAGAGGTGCCTTCGACTGCCAACGTACAGCCAGGCGACGCTCTGGTGTCGCTGGATGACCGAGCGCATGCTGGCCTCGATGACGCGAGATTCCTCCAGTTGCGTGATCTCCTGAAACTCGTCCAGAACGACACATGCTCCACGCCCCTTCTGTTCAGCGTATCTGCATGTCTGTTCCAGCACTTCCTCCAGCAGTTGAAGCACTTCGGTGTGGGGATCCAACATCGCAGACACACTCGGGCCGGTGGCGTCGAGAGAGAACTCGAGGTGAACATGAGCAAACAGCCGGCCCAGTTGCCGTGGCAACTGGCCGAGGGCCATGCCCCAACCAAACCCCTGCGCTACTCCTCGCGCAAGTCGCTCGACAAGTTCGCGCTCGGACGACACGGGCATGACATCAACGTACGCCGTCAGGAGGCCCTGACCGCGCATATCCGTGAGTGTCTCCAGAGCCAGAGACGACTTGCCATATCGACGTGGAGAGAGCAACACGGCACTGTGCCCTCCGCGTGCCAGGCGGGACAATTCAGCCCGCTCCTGGTCACGGTCACAAAACTGGTCTCCAGCTGCAATCTTGTCAGTGAAAGGGTTTTGCATCGTTGGCCTCCGCCACTATCCATTAGAATTATTCTACTAGAATAATGCCAGAAGATAGCGACATGTCAAGAGGGACCCCCGGCACCATCAAGACTGACAATGTGCCATTCCGACGGGGCAGGCGCATTAGAATCCCGGGGCATCACGACAACTTGTGACAGACTTGCGACATAACTTGCGACAACAAGCTCTACCTCAGAACTCTCCTGGCGGAATGAAGATGTGCTGCGAATAGGATGGACTCCCGCCTGCGCGGCAGAGCGCCACTCCCATGACACTAACATGCAGAACACCCTCGGATACCAAAGCGCCCCTCGCATTGGGAAAAAGTGCTCGGGAGAAAACATCCTTGGGCTCGTGGGAAACACCCCTCAGAAGCACCCCTCGTATTGGACTAACATACTCGGGGGCATGGGAATAAAGTGCTCGGGGGAGTGAAGAAGCGGCAAGCTGGCACCAGTACGCCGCTGGACTATACTGCACACAGGAGGCCCCTATGTTTGAGCCTAAATTTGCAATCAGCAATGCAATTCTTGTAGATCTGACGCGTATCGAGGGCGCCATCGGTTTCATGTCGACTGCGCACCTGTCGGACGACTGGATCCGCAACATGCAGGCGAACGCCCTGACTCTGGAAGCACACTATACGACGCATATCGAGGGCACACAGCTGACGCTTGAGCAGTCCACACAGCTGCTGGCTGGGCAGACGATACCAGATGCCAATCCGAACGATGTGCGCGAACTGCTCAACTACCGTACCGCATTTGAACTGGTTGCTGAATATGTCGGCGGCGGCGAGCCCATCACTGAGGTGCTGATCCGCGAGATCCACAAACGGCTGGTCACCGACGTGCGTGGAGGCTCGGCGGCGCCTGGCCAGTATCGGCTCGGTCAAAATCTGGTCGTCGATTCGGTGACCAAGGAAACCGTGTACACTCCTCCGCCTGCTGAGGAAGTCCAGCCGTTGATGACCGACCTCGTGAAATGGCTCAACGCAGACACAGGCCTCAACGTGGTCCTGGTCAGCGGCATAGCGCAATTCCAGCTGGTGCACATCCACCCTTTCATCGATGGCAATGGTCGCACGGCCCGGTTGCTGGCCACGCTTGTGATGTACCGTGGAAACTACGACTTCAAGCGCCTGTTCACCTTCAGCGAATTCTATGACCGGGATCCCTCGGCATACTATGGAGCCCTGCAACGCGTGCGCAGTCACGACATGGATATGACCGGCTGGCTCGAGTACTACGTGGGCGGTCTGGCCACACAGATGGAGGAAGTACAGGCCGGGGGTGAGCAGGCTGGATAGCATCTGCGAAATAAGGGGCACCCGTGGCAAAAACAGCGGGTGCCCTGATGGAAGTTCTCTGCCTGCGAACCTACTGTTGCATTGAGCAAAGGATCGTCAGTGCGATCGAGTACAGTTTGGTTTCCGCTCTGTCCGACCTGGAAGGAACCATGATCGGTGCTCTTGCACCTACTATCACAACCGCAAGAGAGCGGTGTGCATAGTATTCGATCGACTTTCCAAGAATATTGCCTGCAGCAATTCCCGGGCAAATGAGAATGTCGGCGTCCCCGGCGACTGGCGACTTGATGCCCTTCTTCTCGGCTGCATACTTCGAAACAGCATTGTCGAGAGCAAGGGGACCGTCAACAATGCAACCCTTGATCTGGCCACGTTCGCTCATCTTCGCGAGAATGGCGGCGTTGATCGTCTCCGGCATGTCGGGATTGACGACTTCGACTGCGCAGAGAACGGCCACCTTCGGGTTCGGGTTGCCAAGTTTGTGCGCGACTTCCACGGCATTGTTGATGATTGCGACCAGCATGTTGAGGTCGGGCGCTACCACAATACCGCCATCACTCATGAGGACCAGCTTCTTGTTGCCGTCACGTTCATCCTCGTACGCTGCGACGCTTGTCATGGTTGCTCCGGTACGAAGCCCCCACTCCTTGTTCAAGGCTGCTTTCATCAGGACGCTCGTCTTTGTCGTCCCTTTGAGAAGGACGCCACCCTGCTTTACGGTTTCGACTGCTATGCGCGCCTTCTCCTCTTCGGAACCTGCCTCCAGGATGTCCTTGACAAAGCTCGTGTCAGAAAAGGAAGTGAGAGCCTGGTCAATTTGCTTCCTGTCCCCGATGAGAACGGCCTCGCCAAAACCGAGCTTGTAGCTCTGTTCAACTGCCTGCAGGGCATCGACGTCCTCTCCGCCAGCAACAATCACTCTGGTTCTTCCTTTGCCCTTCAGCTGCTCAAATAGCTCTGCAAACGTCGTAATCATGCAATCCCCCTAGGCATATTCCTTTGCCTGCTCCTCGCCTCTGAGGACCCTCAAGGCGGCGCTGGCCAGTGCCTCAAGCTCCTCTTCACCCGGATAAACCTTGACAGGAGCAATCCATCCAACGCGCTCACTGACCTCCGAAACAAGCGTCTTGTTGAAGGCCATTCCTCCGGTGAGAAGGATCGCCTCCACATTGCCCTTGAGCACGGTTGCCATGGCGCCAATCTCCTTTGCAATCTGGTAGCACATTGCATCAAAAACGAGCTTGGCGTTAGTGTCGCCAGAATCTATCATTTCCGTTACCTTTCTCAGATCATTTGTTCCAAGGTAGGAGGCAAGACCTCCCTTTTTTGTAACATAATCGACAAGTTCCTTCTCCTTCATCCCGCTTTTGAAACAGAACCTGATGAGCTTGGTCGTCGGCAGCGCTCCGCTTCTTTCTGGCGAAAAAGGCCCTCCGTCATTTGCTCCACTCACATCGACCATCTTTCCGTTTTTGATCGGCGTGATGCTTATCCCTCCGCCAAGGTGTGCAATGACGACGTTCACGTCTGAGATACCTTTATGAACTTCATCGGCATACTTGAACAACGTCACCCTTGTGTTCAGGGCGTGTGAAAGGCTCAGGCGCTCCAGCTCTTTGAGGCCTGAAATCCTTGCAATATCCTCAAACTCGTCAACGCAGACAGGGTCCGCAATGTAGGCAGGAACGCCGATCTCTCCCGCAATCTCGAACGCAATCACGGCCCCGATATTGGAGGGATGGTCATACGATGCATTCTTGAGCTCTTCCAGCATTGTCTCATTGACCTTGTATGTGCCAGCCTGAAGAGGCTTGAGAATACCTCCCCTTCCAATCACTGCATCAATCGTCTTGAGATCGACATTGTTCTTCCCAAGAAACTCGAGGACCGCCTGCGTCCTGAAGTCCTTTTGATCAAATGAAGTAGAGAATTTTGAGAGTTCCTCGACATTATGGGAAATTGATTCCTTGTAGATTGGCTTGTCATCATCAAAAAGACCCAACTTGGTCGACGTCGAACCAGGATCGATGGCCAGGATTTTCATGTGCCCTCTCTCCTTTTAGTTACTGGAGTTCTTTCTCTGCCAGTTCGAAACCCATGTCGAAGGCCCGCAGGTTCGCATCGATGGCCTTCGCTGGAAGGTTCTCTTTCATTGCTGCTACCAGGAACTCCTTCTCGACAGGAAATCCAGGAGTAGCAGAAGACGCACCAAGCATGACCATGTTCAGGGAAAGAATATTCCCCGCCTCTCTTGCCATACTCTCTGCGTCAAGGACGACAACTCTCTTGAGTTTGGACCTCAGCTCGTCGATGTAGGTCTTTGGATCAAGATACACAGACGTGCCAAGGGCGACAGTCACGGGAATGATGGGTTGAGTATTGATCACCGCGACAGTGTCTTTGCTCAGCTTACCCATCGCCCTGAGGGATTCCGCGGGCTCAAAGGAGATCAGGAGGTCTGCCCCGCCCTTCTCGATAATCGGACTGTATGCATCGCCGATCTTCATCTCCGCGGGAACCGATCCACCGCGCTGAGCCATTCCATGGATCTCACTCATGACGACGTTGACACCTTTCTTGAAACACGCCAGACCGATAATGATGGACGTCCTGACAACACCCTGGCCACCAACGCCTGCGATGTACACGTTATAGGTTTTCATGGTTATCTCCTGACACCGATTGCCTTTTGAGGGCAAATCTGGACGCATACGCCGCATCCGTTGCAGAGCGCTTCGTCGATAGCGACCACCCCGTCTTCGCCGATGAACATGGCGGGACATGCAAACCTGGTGACACAAAGCATGCACTTGTCGCATGTTGCCTTGTTGACCGTAAAGACGAGCTTCTGCTTAGCCGACTTCTCCTTGCTCTTGATCATGACGCACGGGTGTCTGGCGATAACGACAGCAACACCATCAAAACCCAGAGCTTCCTCCATGACTGCCTGTGCAGCCGCCAGGTTGGCCGGATCAACGCTCTTGACGAAACCGACGCCGATGGCCTTCGCCACGGCCTCGATCGACACTTCTGGAGCTACCTCTCCCATCCCGTTGAGAGGCATTCCGGGATTGGGCTGACCACCGGTCATTCCCGTGATCCTATTGTCCAGAACGACAATCACCATCTTGACGGCCGCATGCACCGCGTTCACAAGTGGTGGTATCCCCGCATGGAAGAAGGTCGAGTCTCCAATGAAGCCGACAATCTTCTGGTCGGTAGCGACGGCAAGACCACTTGCAAGACCGATACTGGAACCCATCGAGAGAAGATAGTCCGCCATCTGATAGGGAGGCGTGGCACTCAGACTGTAGCACCCAATGTCCGTAGGATAGATGACGTTGCCTATCCCCAGGTTCTCGACGGCTTTCCTTGTCGCATAGTACATCCCTCTGTGCGGGCAACCGGGGCACCACACCGGTGGTCTTACAGGAAGCTTCAGGTCGGATGTTATCGCGGTTTTCTCAGGAAGGGTGATGCCGAGTGCCTTGCTGATGGCTGCCTTCAGAATGTCCGTGCTGTACTCGTATGCCATCGGCATTGTGCCATCCAGCTTCCCATAGATCTTCCCGATCACCCCATTCTTGCCGAGGATCGCGAAGATCTCCTTTTCCATGATCGGGTCCACTTCTTCGGCCACGAGAATTGCCTCATGGTTCTTGACAAAGTCGAGCACGAGCTTCTCTGGGAAGGGATACGTGAATGTGAGCTTCAGGACATCTGCCTTGAGGTCGTATTCGTTGACGACGTCCATGGCATAGTTGAACGTGGGGCCGCTGGTAATGATGCCGAGCTTGCCACCCTTCCCATAGACCTTGTTCCAGGGGCTCGTATCGGCGTCGTGCACAAGGTCCGCAAGCGTCTCAATAATCCTCTTGTGCGCAGCGTAAGCCTGTGCAGGCATCGGGAGAAACCTGGAGGGTTCCTTGACAAACTCGCCCTTCTTCTTGCCGACATGGACTTCGCCTACCGTGACAACACCTCTCATGTGGGAGATTCTCGTCGTCGTGCGCATGAGAACGGCCAAACCAGATTTCTCCGAGATCTCAAAAGCATACTTCATGAGATCCTTCATCTCCTGAGGATTGGACGGCTCCAGTACGGGCGCATTGCCCAGCCTTGCATACCACCTGCTGTCCTGCTCGTTCTGCGAGGACCACATTGTGGGGTCATCGGCAGAAAGTACGACCATTCCCGCCCTGATTTTTGTGTAGGCAATCGACATGAACGAATCTGAGGCGACGTTCATCCCAACGTGTTTCATCCACACAAACGACCTCAGTCCTGAAGCGGCAGCTGCTGCTGCAACCTCCAGAGCAACCTTCTCGTTCGTCGAGAACTCGAAGTACATCCCCGCATCTTTGGCCACGTCCATAAAGACGTCACCTATCTCAGAGGAGGGGGTGCCTGGATACGTGGCAGCTACAGAGATGCCATTTTCGAGAGCTCCCCGCACGACGGCCTCATTCCCCAGTAGATACAACTTGCTGCCCGGTTTTGCTGTCAGTATGTCACTCATTTTCCTGGTGCCTCCTTGTCAACTTTGTCTGATCTGCATGTACAAGATCAGAGTGGTCGGCATACCTGCGTATGCCGACCCCATTCCTGCTTATCAGCTTTTGGCCCCAGCCAGTTCCCTGTTCTTCCGAGCAATCTTTCTAGGTGCAACGATCAAGATTGGCAGGATGAGAATCGCAATGCCAAGGTACGCAAGGGTTCCATATCCCTTCTTCACAATTGTCACGAGCCCAAGGTTTGACACTGCCCAGGTAAGAACGATCCAGATGACGGTCCAAACCTTGAGTCTGAACGTGTCATCCGACCATCGACCGCCTTCTTTTGCCCATTTCTTGCTTGCTGTCGCCCATCTCTTTGCGGTGGAGTAGATCATGGACACGGCAGTGGTAATCAGAGCGAAAAGGAGCATGAGATGATAGAGAATCGAGAAGACGGGCGACATCTCGTGAACGACGGTAAGAGTCGGGCCAGCGTCCTTGAGAATTGCGGGATAGTTGCCGGCAAGAACAAGAATCATCGCAATCAACATGCCGCCATTCAAAAGGAATCCAAAGACAGCGGCCCCGACCGTCTGTTTGTGCGTCGTCAAGACAGCGCCTCCATTGATATAGGCGCCGATGCTGCACACCTGGAAGCCTGCATAGGCTAGCATATACCAAGTGGCACTCTTGAAGAACGAAGGTGCAAGTACGTTCTCCATAGGAACGCTGCTAAGATGAGAAGTAATCTGAGGTAGCCTGAAGAGCACAAGAAGAATGATGACGCCTATGATACCGAAGGACATGTAGGCGGAGCTCCTCAGGACAACCTTCAGCCCGAATGATGCAAGAAGGTAGACAATAACGGCGCCAATAACGTAGCCAACCCACAACGGTACCGTGATACCCCCAAGAAATCCCGACAAGGCAGTGCCAAAACCTGCCAAGGTCGCTCCTGCCGCCAAAACGACCGTGATCGAGAAAGCGATATCATAGAAGGCCATCCACAACGTGCTCAGAGGCGCAAACAATGTTCTGATAAACGACACATAGTCAGGAGTCTGAAAGACTCGCTGGAATTCCCAAGAGAAGTAGAAGACAGTGGCCAGAATTGCCATGGTGATAAGTGGAAAGAAGAAGGCACTTGCGCCAAATCTCACGAAATACTGCACTTCCTGCGTGCCCAGCGCAAAACCGCCTCCCACATGGGTGGTGAACCAGAGCGCAGCAACTTCAAAAGCAAGCCACATCCCTGTTTTCCCTACATTCCCTGTTTTCTCGTTCATTCTCCCCTCCAGTTGAGGAATTTGCGATTTACATCAGCTGTTGACTCAGTGTTCATGGCTCGATATTGAAGATCTTGTCCGGATTGAGTATGCCATTTGGATCAAAGACCTTCTTTATCCCTCTCATAATGGATACTGGGTAGTCGCCTAAGCTTTGTCCCAAAACATGCTTCTTTGCTACACCTATGCCATGTTCACCAGAAACCGTACCGCCCATTTGAGATCCAAGCAGGCAAAGCTCTTCATAGATTGTTTCCGAGAATTCAATCCATTCTTTGTCTGTCCGGTTTGCCGTATCTATAAGTGTTGGATGTATATTCCCATCGCCAATATGGCCAAAGAATGTTACCTGAACACCCGAATACTTCTCCAGGATTGCTCTTGCTCTTCCTATGTATTCTGCAGTCTCTGAACGAGGTACAACGACATCACCTGGTAACATGTGGGGCCATTTTTCAAGTAGTACACTAGGTGCGTTTATCCGTACGTTCCACACTTTCTCAGACTCAGTTCTTGTTGAAGCCACAAAGACATCGAGCGCACCCATCTCAAGACATGCGCTGCCTGCTGTTTCAGCAAGTTCATCCAATTCATCCTGGGTCTTGCCTTCCAGAGTAAACAGGAGATACGCTTCAGCTTTGTCCTGGGCTGGAAGCGGTGGCAGGTTGAGGTGCTCGATCGTCGTCTTTACTGAGAAGATGTCCATGAACTCCATTGCTACGGGATATACTTTGGTGGTTCGTATGACATTGCTGGATGCTTTTACCGCATCATCAAAGCTGCCAAATGGGACGAGCAAGTCAACTGTCTTATTGGGCGTCGGCATTAGATTGATGATCACCTTCGTAATAATACCAAGCGTGCCTTCAGAGCCGATCATGAGCTGAAGCAGGCTGTACCCGCTGGTTTCCTTTCGCCTTTTTCCACCGAGAACAAGCTTCTCGCCCGTGGGTGAAATGCATTCCAGCCCAAGCACGTGGCTCCTCGTGCTCCCGTATTTGATGACCTTGGCTCCCCCTGCATTGGTGGCGATGTTGCTTCCAATATAGCTTGACTCGACGCTCATTGGATACCCTGCGTAGAAGAGACCCTTGTCCGCGACAGCCTTGCAGAGATCATTTGTAACGACACCGGTCTCGCAGACTGCCACCATATTGATCTCGTCTATTTCAAGGATCTTGTTCATCTTCTCCAGAGAAAGGATGATGCCTCCATAAAGTGGAACAGCGGCACCTGCTAGTCCAGAACCGGCCCCTCGTGGGGTAACGGGGATAAGTTTTGTATTCGCCAGTTTCATCAGCTGTGCAATCTGCTCTTCGTTCTCGGCTTTGACAACCACCTCTGGCATGTGCTTCCACTGTTTTCCTGCCTGATCATAGGCATATGACTCTATCTTCTCAGCCTCGGTCAGAACATTCTTCTCGCCAAAGATCGTTGTCAGTTCCCCTAAGACTTCGGGGGTCACCTTGTTGTACTCCATGTCAACTTCCTCCTTTACTACTAGTTGCTTTGCGCTCCCTGAGTTTCTCGATCAGGACCGGCAAGAGTTCAAAGATGTCTCCTACGATCCCAAAATCACACACTCTGAAGATCCCGGCGTCTGGATCATTGTTGATGGCCACCACAACATCAGCAGAACTCA
>Ga0209881_1000013_pt1 | contig 57998 bp, 55 predicted proteins | sample PersoiDNA2013193_FD_185804 | JGI IMG/M metagenome (GOLD analysis project Ga0209881, IMG submission 185804) | Permafrost soil microbial communities from the Arctic, to analyse light accelerated degradation of dissolved organic matter (DOM) -... | ecosystem: Environmental > Terrestrial > Soil >... | reverse complement strand
TCGACAGTCATGTGCTCCTGACCGGCCAGCACATGCAGATGCTGGACGACGTCGTACAGATGTTCGAGATACTGGTGTGGCGAGATCTTAACGTCATGAAGCAGCGCCAGACGCTTCCGTACCTGACGGCTGCACTTGCAACGCAGATTTCCGATGCACTGGGGGAGCTGCAGCCAGACATGGTTCTGGTCCACGGAGACACCACCACTACGTTCATGGGAGCTCTCGCGGCGACCTACGCGAAGATCCCGGTCAGTCATGTCGAGGCGGGACTCAGGTCCCATCAGAAGTTCAGCCCCTTCCCTGAGGAAGTGAACCGCATGCTTACGGATCAGATTTCCGACCTCTGCTTCGCGCCCACTGAGGAGGCCAGACAGAATCTCCTGCGTGCAGGTATCGACACCAGCAGGATCGATGTCGTCGGAAACTCAATCGTGGACGCCGTACACATGGCCTTGCCTCACCTTCGTGCTCCGGACATCATGTCGAAAGTGCGGCCGGACAGTCCGGTAGTCGTCATGACAGCACACCGTCGCGAAAACTGGGATACTGGCATTGCAATCTTCTCGGACGCGCTCGTAAAGCTCTCGAGGTTGCATCCGGAATTGACGTTTGTCTTTCCGGTGCATCTCAACCCGGTTGTGCAAAAAACGGTTTTCGGGATTGCGTCGGGCCTGCCGAACGTCGTGCTCACTGACCCTCTTCCGTACTTCGATTTCCTGTATATGCTTGAACACTGTGCCGCCGTTCTCAGCGATTCAGGCGGGATTCAGGAAGAGTGCGTGACGCTTCACAAGCCCATGCTCCTGCTCCGAGAGGTCACCGAGCGCCCCGAGGCTGTGACAAGCGGCTGGGTCAAGCTGGTCGGGCAGGACGAGGACCTCATCGTCTCATCGTTCGAGCAGCTCGTGGCAAGTGGTTTTGGAGTTCTGGGCGGGGGCGGGGTCAACCCGTATGGCGATGGAACAACTGCAGCGCAGATACTCGCTCGCATCGACGATTATCTCAATGCGACTCACTCAGGAGGATAACGCATGACCATAGAACAGAGCTTTCTCATCGAGGGAGGGAATTCGCTCCACGGTTCGGTCCGCTGCAGTGGCGCCAAGAACTCGATCCTGCCGCTGGTGGCGGCTGCGATTGCTGTCCGCGACGTTGTCAGCTTCCAGAATGTCCCGGACATCAGCGACCTCCAGTCTCTCCTCACTCTTATCCAGGCGATGGGCGTTAAACTTGTTTCCTTCGTTGACGGAGAACTGGTGCTTGACACCCGTGGTCCAGTTGAGACGCGTGTTGAGAACACCAACGGTTACAGTTTGCGCGGAACCCAGACACTGGTAGGAGCACTTCTTGGGCGCGAGCACAGGGCAATGCTCCCATCGTTGGGCGGCTGCAGCATCGGTGCTCGACCCATCGACCTTCATATCAAGGGGCTGCGAGCCATGGGCACACAGTTCGAGTGGAAAGATGGCTATCTTGTTGGTCAGGCCACAGCTCTCAAGGCCTGCGATGTCTATCTCGACTTTCCCAGCGTGGGCGCGACGGAGAATCTCCTGTTGGCTGCTGCTCTTGCCGAAGGAACGACACGTGTTTTCAACGCGGCCCAGGAGCCGGAGGTCTATGATCTGATCTCCTTCCTCAACAAGGCAGGCGCCCGCATCGTGCCCGTTTTCCCGTTTGGATTCCGTATCGAGGGCGTCGCTCAGCTGCACGGAGCGTCGCACCGCATCATCGGCGACCGCATCGAAGCTTCAACTCTGATGATCGCCACGGCCATTACGCAGGGCGAGGCTACCATCACGGGCATCGACGCCCGTCATATCTGGTCGATCGTCGCCAAACTGCGAGAGACGGGAGCGATGGTCGAGGTCAAGGGAGATGATGCCGTTGTCGTCAAGGGCGTTCCAGGATACCGGTCGACGGATATCCGTACTCTGACGTTCCCAGGGTATCCGACGGATGCTCAGCCTCAGATGACCGCGTATCTGACACTGGCGCATGGCAATTCGGTCGTTGTCGAGAGCATCTTCGAGAACCGGTTCGGCGCTATCCTTGAGCTTGAGCGCATGGGCGCCCGCATTAAGGTGGCGGAAGAGACAGCCATTATCGAGGGTGTTGAGTCACTGAACTCGGCGACAGTCCAGGCAAAGGATCTGCGGGGTGGTGCCGCTCTGGTGCTAGCCGGCCTTGTAGCGCATGGCACAACCACCGTAAAATCCATCCATCATATTGACCGGGGATACGAAGCGCTGGACGGCAAGCTGTCTCAACTGGGCGCACACGTGACTCGTGTCAACCAACCGGAGGCATAGACCATGATAGAACAAGAGCAGGTCCTTGACGCACTGCGGGCCGTCTACGACCCTGAGATTCCGATTAACGTCGTTGACCTCGGGCTGATTTACGGAGTAGAGATCACAGCCGAGGGGGACGTCACTGTCCGTATGACTATGACTGCTCCGCAGTGTCCGATGAGCGGTTATCTGCTCCAGCAGGCTGAACAGGGGGTTCGGACTGTAGCAGGAGTGCGGAACGTTAAGGTGGATCTTGTGTTCGATCCTCCGTGGGAGCCCTCCATGATCAAGGAAGATGCCCTGAAGAGCGCCGGTATTGTCGCGGACACTTCGGCTGACCCGGCCGGAGGCGACTGCTCCACGGAAAAATGAAGGAGATCACGCCGCGACAGCCTGCAGGCACGCTGGCGGCGAATCTCGACCAGCTGATCGAGAGCTTCCTGTTGGCACAGGATGTCGGCATCACCAGCAAGATAGTGTATCGGCGTGCGCTCAAGCGGTTCAAGGAGTTCCTGTCGCTTCGAGAGGCTGCTGGCGGGGTCGGTTATCTGACGAAGACGGATATCGTCCAGTACAAGAGCCATCTGCTGGCAGAGGGACTGTCGCCTCGGACGGGGAATCTGTACCTTACGTCCGTCCGGCAGTTCTTCAAGTATCTCGAGTCCAACCGCATCTATCCTGATGTGTCCGCGGGCCTCAAAGGCTTCAAGCGTTCGTATGGGTTCAACCGCGATCCGCTTACCCTGCAGCAGGCGCGTGACCTGCTTACATCGATTGACACGACAAGCACCATCGGGATGCGAGACTTCGCCATGATCAACCTGATGCTCCGGACAGGTCTGCGCACAATGGAGGTCGTCGGCTCCGATGTCGGAGACATTCGTCAGACGTCCAACGCCACACTCCTGTACGTCCGCAGCAAAGGCAAGGACGCGAAAGATGATTTCGTCGTTCTGACGCGGGAGGCGTACGAGCCTATTGCCCGCTACCTTGCAGTGCGCCGGTGCACAGACCCACGAGCGGCGCTGTTCGTGTCACATAGCAACAACAACAAGGACAAGCGGATCACTACGAAGACTTTGCGCTTCGACGTGAAACAGAAGCTCCTGGGAATCGGCGTGTACTCTTCGCGCATCTCTGCGCACTCGCTGCGGCATACCTTTGCCACCATGGCCCTTCAGAACGGTGCTACCATAGAACAAGTGCGTGACACACTCCGGCATCAGAATATCACGACGACCCAGATCTACGTCCACACGACGGATCGTCTGGAACACGCCGCCGAAGACACCATCAAGATCTGACCACTCCCCTGGCAGTTTGTATGTGCCGAAAAGTGGCCCTGGGAAGAGATTTCGATTCACAAGATGTAGGAGCATGAGCCAGATCGCCGAAAAGCCCCGCAATTGCGATAAACGGGGTGGTATTCTGGTCGTTCTGGTGCCCGGGCTGGTGTTCCCGCTATCTTGCACGCACATCACCTCGTTCGCAAGAATCTGATCGAGGGTGCAAGAAGGAACTTTCACAGTGGAGTGAAGGTGGAGGACGAAGCGATTTATGTCGATGAACCGGCATACCGTTCGTTCGCGAAGTCGAAGGAACGCACTTTGGGTTATCGAACAGGGAGCGAATCAATCTCCGCAAATCAATCTTTGTGGAAGTGGAACCAACCTGTGGATAACTTTGGGCCGATCTTCGAGAAGGGAAAGTCTAGGCAGATGGGTTTCGGCGGAGGACAATTCCGGGGACAAGACGTCGACCATTCAGGAGGTCGGCCGTCGACATGGGAGTCTTCCCTGGAAACTGGAGCTCGAGAAGTTCAAGCCACCCGCCACTGCAGCGAACGGCTGCACGCTTGCGCAAAAATTGCGTGATCATACCGGAGGGGGCGTCTGCGGGGAGTTCAGCGTCTGCAGACAGAGAGTTGACTCTGAGGATCTTCACTCGGTCGGCTCCCTGGAAAGTGCACGCACATGGTTCAGGGGCAAGAGCTCGAACAAGATTGTATGCCTGCTCGACCGAACCTGACCAGTCGATGAGTTCGTCGTCGGGCTTGAGCTTGTGTGCATAGGAGCCCGCGCCGGTTTGTTGCAACGGTGTTGTTGACCTGTGCAACAGTTGGTCGAAGACGTGCAAAGAAAGTGGTGCACCTACCCGGATGATAGACGCCTCGACATCGGTGCGGTAATCCGATTCAGCAATTGTGAATGGTTCCTGAGCCAGGAGCTCACCGCGGTCCAGCAGGCCGTTCATTCGAATGATGCTCACCGCTGACTGCGTGCGGCCGTCCATGATCTGGCGTTCAATCGGAGCCGCCCCTCGGTACCAAGGCAATGGGGATGGGTGAAGGTTGATGGAGGCTATACGGGGTGCGTCGAGGAGCGCCTGCGGGAGGAGTCTTCCGTAGGAAAGCAGAAACAGGATGTCGATGGCATCGTCGGCCAGTCGCTTTGTCAGTACCTCTCCAGGGGTCTCTGCACCATTGAGCACGGGGATTGAATGGGACTGCGCCCATGCTTGTACGGGGTTGGCCAGGAGCTTGCCTCGGCGGACACGAGGCTCCTCTGACACGACTGCAAGGACGACGTGGAACCGGCGTCTGATGGTATCGAAGACCGGAACCGAAATCGATGACGAACCAAAGACAGCGATGCGAGGGGTGTCCAAGGCCATCGTCAGAGCTGCCGTCCCTTTTCCTTGATTGTTTGAGTCAGTGCTGCGGCGACAGGACTTCCTTCCTGCACAGAAATCGTGGATGGGTCAGTGATCCGATCGACGAACAGCATGCCCTGGAGGTGATCGAACTCGTGCTGGATGACGCGAGCTTCAAAATCGACGTACTTGTGGATGCGTCTCTTACCTGTATGGTCCAAGTATGACAGCGTGATTTCTGTAGGACGGTCGATCGGAGCATATACACCCGGAATGCTGAGACAGCCTTCCTCGTCGGTCGCTAACCCCTTGCGCTCCAGGATCTGAGGATTGACCACGAGATGAAGTCCTTCACCGACATCGTAGATGAAGAACGCTTGAACAAGACCGATCTGAGGGGCAGCCAGGCCGACTCCTATCGGTTTCATGAGATCTTCCATCGATTCGGCCAGATGAACAAGCTCGCTCGTCACCTTCCGTATGGGTTTCGCCTTCTTTCGAAGGATGGGACTGCCAATCAACATGATTTTCATGTGATTAGTATACGCGGATGACGGCATTCTGGAAGTGTCTATCGTGAGCGAGCGCGGCGCTAACGCGCAGTCCAAGGGCTGCCTGCAGGGAGTCGGCACGGAACTCGAGAGAGAGGACTCTTGCCTGAGCCGAGACTGTCAGCAGGTCCCCGTGTAGCCCGCGGAAATCGACTCCTTCCGCCGCAAGAGCATTTCCCAGAGCCCCGGTTATTGCATCCACGTCGGGACTCGCGTCGCGAGAGGAGACACGCACGACGAATTGGCGTGCGAAAGGTGGCATCAACAGCTCGCGGCGCTGTTCCCTCTCGTTCTCAAGGAAGGCTGCCATGGTCTCAGTACCGTCGAGAACGTCTCGCAGGCCTGTGGAGCGGCGGTCGAGCTGGATCAGAACAGTGCCTGGCGCGGTTTCTGCTACCGCGCCACGGACGACGACGGCCAACTGCTCGATGTTGTCGAACACCGGGTGCCGGAGCCCGACGCTCACGTCGGGGAAGACAACGAGCTCAGGCTTCAGGACAGCGATGCGCTGGACATCAGCGTACGTGCCGAGAAACAGCGACGGACCGGTGTTCTGGGCGATCACAGTCTCGTCGGTTGGTGTCATCAGCTGGACAGCTGAGACCGGGAACGTACGCTGGAGCACATGGGCGAGGCGGTCCAGGCCGTACCCGCGTGATCGAAGTTGTATCCCATGGCAATTGGGACAGAGATCGGGCGGAACCTCCGAATGACCGCACTGTTTGCAGAAAAGCCTCTTCCTGTCACCCCCCAGGGTCAGCGTCGCACCACAGTCAGGGCATGTTGCCGTATACCCACATTCCGCACACTCGATCAGCGTCGCGAAACCGCGGATGTTCAGGAGAAGCATGGAGTCCTTGCCCTGGTCGTAGGTTTGCCGGAGGAGGTGCATCGTGGCTCCGAGGAGAACCCCCGAAGGCCCAGTCTGTTTCTCCGAGGCAGCGTTCTGACTCCGAAGAACGAAGGTAGCAGACGCGTGGGCAGGGTTCTCGACCTCTGACCCCAGCGCGGCGTCTGTCAGGACGCCACACGCGTCAAGCACTGAGAGTGTCGGCGCACTCACGCCAACCAGACACGGGATGCCATGCGCCTTGGTCATATCAGCTACAACGCTGAGGAGACTTCTGAGCGAAAAGTGTTGCCAGAAGAAGGGCCACTCCCCGGGGATTCCCAGATCCACGGCAACAAGTGCGATTTCAGGGAGGATCAACGACGAGAACTGACGAGTGCTCAGCCAGACGGTCGAGTGGCGGTCGCCACGGAAGCGTCTGGTACCCGCTGTGGGCCAACGGACAACCGGAATGCCCCAGTCCTGGGAAAGGAGCCTCTCGTACAGACTCGCGAGCACGTCCGAGCTGACGATCAGGGCAACGCTGCCATCGCCTGCGATCGCGGCTTCTATGGCCGGGCGAAAGCGAGTCGCCCTGTGCACGAACGATCCAACAATGAGCTGTGGGTCACTACGCTCGCCCCGTGCGTAAGACACTCGTGCTTCGGTGTCGGATAGTCCGCGGTCGACAACGAATCCCTGCTCATAGAGCTTGCGTCTTGCGGGGGTTGAGAGTTTCCAGAGCGCGCTCTGTAGATGAGAAGTGGCTTCAGCGTCTGAAAGCAGTTGGCGCACTGGAGCGGTCTTTGTGGAAAAAGAGGGGTCCCGCGCGGCCATCACTTGCAGATTGTGCAGAAGCAGTGTCGGGTCGGGTCCGGTGAGACGAGCCTTGCTGCGGTCGTGCGCTTGAGATGCCTGCAGGAAACGGACGATCGCGAGGGCATCTTCCCAACCAAGGACCTGTCTCTCGAGAGAATGCTGAAGTGCCACCACATCAAGCCCCAGCGCCGGATAGATGCCAGGCGCCGAGCACACGCTCAGGGCGGGGAAAGGGAGCCCCCCCGTCTCGGACCATGGACTCTCGGGAGCAGATGTCGACACGAGCAGGGCAGGCGCCACATTATGGAGAAAAGGAACCAGGAACCACATTCCCGGTTCCGGATTATCCCCAACCGAACCGAGATCGTACGAGAGGAGGTTACGCGAAAACGGACCTCTCTGTGTCAGAACGGCGAAACTGCCGAGCACGGGCTAGATGTTGAGCCAGTTCTTCAGTTCTCGAACCAGGTCAAGTTCTTCCCAGCTGAATCCCGGACGCCCGAAGTGACCGTGCATGGACGTCTGGCGGTAAATGGGCTTTCGAAGCCCCAGGTAGTCTATCATGGCAGTGGGAGTCATTTCGACATTCTTCGCAATGGCGTCCCGTACGATCGACTCGGGAACCGCACCAGTGCCTTCGAAGGAAATCTCGAACGAAACGGGGTCCTTCTGACCGATGACATAAGCCACCTGCGTAAGGCATCGATGGGCAATACCGGCTGCCACGATGTTCTTGGCGAGATACCGCATAAAATAGGTAGCCGACCGGTCCACTTTCGTGGGGTCCTTGCCAGAGAAAGCACCTCCGCCATGCGGGATACGTCCCCCATACGTGTCAATGCCCAACTTGCGGCCGGTCATGCCCGTGTCGGACTGTGGGCCGCCCACGACAAACTTGCCGGTTGGATTCACAAAGATCGTGGTCTTGCTGTCGAGAAGGTCAGTCGGCAACGATGGCCGTACGATCTTTTCGATGATCTCCTCACGGGCCTGGTTCGACATTCGTGAGGGATTGTCAGGATCAAGAACGGTATCGAGGTGCTGAGACGAGAGGACGACAGAACGCAGGTACACGGGCTTGTCGCCATCGTATTCCAGCGTGACCTGACTCTTGCCATCCGGACCCAGATAGTCAAGGATATTCTGCTGCCGGACTTCCTCCTGCCGCATAGTAAGCCTGCGCGCCAGTTCGTACGGTAGCGGCATATATTCGGGCGTCTCGTCCGTGGCATAGCCATACATGATACCCTGGTCCCCGGCACCACCTGCGTCGACACCCTGGGCGATGTCTGGAGACTGGCGACCAATTGCGTTGACGACTGCACAGGTCTTGGCGTCGAACCCATATTTCGGGTGATTGTAGCCAATGCTGTCGATGGTCGACCGGACGACACCGTCGACGTCGGCGAATGCGTTGGTCGTAATCTCTCCTCCGACAATGACGAGGCCATGTGTGACAAACGTTTCACAGGCGACGCGACTGTATCGATCCTGCGTAAGCAGTTCGTCCAGAATGGCGTCCGAGATCTGATCGGCGACCTTGTCGGGATGTCCGATCGTCACAAATTCTACGGTCTGGCTGATGCGTGTGTTCTTGTCCATAGGTCTCTCCTTTCGCAAGTGATTGGACTCCAGGGTACGCTAGCGTTTCGGTTTGGTGTCCTCGATCACGGGGTTCGCAGCGTCGCGTGCCGCAGCAGCCACCATGCGGCCGGCGGACTTCCGAAGGATGTCATCGACAGGCTCGCGGAGCGGGTCGGTCTTCTCTTCGAGCAATTCATGCGATGTATCGAGAAGCTGACGAATGAGCCGATACTTGTTCGTGTCAACTTTCGCAATCAACGTCTCCAGATAGAGATTTGCCAGCTCTGGCTGTTGGGTAGGGTGTTCTTTCTGCTCGTCCATGCGCAACTCCTATTTCCGCAGTACACTGCGGATTATGCTGTCGACAACGTCGACCGCGGTCTCAAGGTCGTGGTTCGTGACCATGTAATCGTAGTCCTTGGCAAAAGTCATCTCGTAATGACCAAGCTCGATGCGTCCGGCTATCTCTTTGGGCGTTTCCGAGCCTCGGAACTCCAGACGACGCTCGAGTTCCGTCACATCCGGGGGCTTGAGGAAAATCATAAGGGCCCCTGGAAACAGGCGCTTTATGCTGGGACCGCCGTGAATATCAATCGTGAGAACGAGAATCTCCTGCGGCCTGACAGCCTCGAGCGAGGACATCAGCGTCCCATAGTGATGACCACGTACATCAGCATACTCGGCGAACAGTCCTTTGTCAATCATATCTGTGAACTGTTCCTCGGTCACAAAGTGATAGTCGACGTTGTCCACTTCCCCCGGTCGGGGGGCCCTCGTCGTCACGGAGATCGAGCGGTGCATATCTGGGTGACGCCGCAGCAGTTCCGCGACGACAGTGCTCTTGCCGACGCCTCCAGGGCCAGAAACCACCACAATCATGGTCGCTTTCCTTCTTCTACCGTCTGGACGGCACGTGCGAGCTGGCCATCGCCAGGAAGCGTTCCAAAGAGCGCGGGGGTCGGATCTGCTACCACGATGTTGGGAGTCAGCCCTTTCTTCTGGATCGTGTTTTTGTTTGGCGTGTAGTACTCCTCGACCGTCACTTTGAGTTCGTATCCTTCTGTGAGGTCCCAGCTGCGCTGGATGACTCCCTTACCGAACGTTGTGGTCCCCACCACGAGAGCCGTCTTGTTCTCCTGCATTGCGGCCGAGAAGATCTCGGAAGCGCTCGCGGAGTTTCCGTTGACCAGGACGACGATCGGAAACGAGACACTGCCACCATTGACAGTCACAGGGTTTACTTCGCCTCCAGCTTCCCTCGTCCATAGAGCTGTCCCATGGGGAATGAAGTTCGACAGCATGTCGAGGCACTCACTCAGATAGCCGCCTCCATTGTCCCGTATATCGATGACCAGTCCTGCAATCTTCTGGTCCTCGAGTGTATGAAGAGCCCGGGCAAACTTCACAGCCACACCAGAGCTGAACGAGGAGACGGAGATGTAGCCAACCTTGTTCCCGATGATGCGACTCTCGACGACGGGGAGCTCGACCTGGCGCCGCTCGACAGTGTAGTCCAGAAGTGTCCCGGCACGTTCGATCTTCAGTCGGACCGACGTACCCGCCTTACCCTTGACACGAGCGGAGACGGTGTCGAGGTCCAGTTTCCGAGCGGTCGTGTCGTTTATGCTATCGATGAGGTCTCCAGGTTTTAGTCCAGCTTCTTCTGCGGGCGTACCGGCAAAGACCCGAACGATCTCGATGGCGTCAGCTTTTTTGCTCGGCGTGATGACGACGCCGATGCCAACGTATTCGCCGGACAGCTGCTCGCGAAAATCCACCGCCTCGGCAGGGGTAAACAGCTCCGTGTACGGGTCGCCGAGCCCGGCAACCTGTCCCTTGAGGAGCTTGCTCGCATCGACCTTCTGGTAGTACTGGAGACTCAGGGTGTCATACACCTCCCCCGAAAGCTTGAGGTATGTGTTGCGGTCAATGGTCGTCTGGACAGACGATGGCCGGGAAGAGCCTGTAAGGCGTGGGGCTAGGAATGGATAGGCGACGAATCCTGCCCAGAATGCGATCACGACAACGAGCAGTGCGGCTACCGCTATGACAAACGAGGATTTTCTGGATGGCATGAGAATCTCCTTTCGCTGTGAGCGCTACGGTTTTGGCCCAAGATAGAGCATCGGGTTCTTCGCAGTGCCATCGATTCGGACCTCAAAGTGCAGATGAGGGCCCGTACTCCAGCCAGTATTGTCTGTAAGCGCTATCACCTGACCGCGTTTCACGGACTGCCCCTTTTTGGCAATGAACGACTTGAGATGTGCAAAGACCAGAGTCATATGCTGGCTGCTCTGAAGCATCAGCATGTTGCCATACCCTGAGAATCTCCCTTCGTACGCAACGACACCGTCGGCGGGAGCTCGAAGCGTCGTCGACATCGGACAACCCAGGTCGATGCCCTTGTGCATCTCCCACACACCGTTGATCGGGTCGTGGCGCATCCCAAAGAGCTCGGTTATACGAATGTGCCCGGGTATGGGCCACAGGAGTTTGCCTTTCGACTCATTGCCAAGATATTTTTGCCGATCGATCTCAGCGACAATCTGGTCGATGAGCTTGTTTTCCCGCTTGATTTCGTCTTGAATGCGCTTGTCATCGGCGGAGAATTGAGTACCCTTGGCTGCCAGATAGTTCAGGGTCTGCTGTGTGGTAGCTTTCTGCTGCGCCAGAAGGCTTGCCTGTTGTTTCTTGAGCGCATACACCTGCTCCAGCTGGTTCTTCGTCTGTGCATAGTTGGCGCGGTCCGATTGCAGAGCGAGTTTCTGTGTACTCACCGCAGACAGAGACGCCGTGATCTGTTGAAGGACGGCTGACACACCTTGCTGCGCGTCGACGGTGGCATTGAGATCTCCTCCTGTGAAAGGAAGACCTGCGACGTCGAGGTTGGACACGTGGTAGAGGAGGTCGATCGACGACTCAGTTCCCGATGACAGCTCGTTGTATTGCTTCCCTCTGACGGCGATCTGAGCCGCTGTCTTACTGAGGAGAGTTTCGAGCTGAACGATGCGACCGTCGATGTGCCCTATGTCGCCTTCCAGCTGATCCACCTGGTCATTGAGGGAGGTCAGCTGACCCAGCAGGTTGTACTTGGCCGACTTGTTCTCGTTGATCAGCTTCTGAATCTGCTGAAGCTGTGCCTTAAGCTGGTTCATCTTCTGCTGGGCGGCCTTGAGGTCGCTCGTGAGGTCTCCTTCGACGCCAGGAGCGAAGACGGAGGCGCCGACAAACAGAGAGACAATCAGGAGAATGGCAGTGAGAAACCTCAGGGTCCTCATTCGAGAAGCGTCTCCTCTCGACGCTGTTCCTCATCAATACGATACGCCAGTAGTGTTGCAATGACGCAAGCCAGAAGGAGGCAAGCCAGGGAGGCCAGCAGAACAACGGCGGCGGCTCCAGCGTAGACTACTCCCGCAGGCTCGGGTGTCACCCACGAAAAGGACGCCTTGAGGCGTGTCGTGGAATACCTGATAACGCTCGGGAGAACAACAGCGAAGAAGACTGATGCGAGCGCCCAGACAGCGACCAGGTGGGCGGGCGTTGAGAGAAGAACCTGGAGGTTGCTGGCACCGACCACGCTCAGCACTGCAGTCTCTTTTCGCTTGCCATTGATGATGCTGAATGCCATGAGGCAGAAACCCGCAACGAAGAGAAAGCCGGCGAGGATCAACACGTAGAGCAGGAGGTTGTGGACAAACACGTTCGCGTTGGCCATCCCCTGCACCGAGCTTTCGTCATACTCCACGGTTTGAACGCCCGCAAGAGAACGAAGTTCCGCAGCCAGGCCGGTGATGCCCTGCACAGAGACCGAATAGACCCGGATGAGAGGTGGAATCGGATTGCGCGTCAGGTCGCGAAATACACTTGCGAACTGAGGATACTGAGTCTCAAGCTTCTTGAGGCCGTCTGCGGGACTCACATATTCCGCACGGGCAACGGCTTCGTCTTTCTGCATCTGCTCGAGAAGAGTCTGGATAGAAGTCTGGTCCAGACCGCGCAAGAGGTACGCGTTGATGGAGTGTGTCTTCTCGATCTCCGAGATGGTGTGGCGCACGTTGATGGACATTGCATAGATGCCGGCGCTTGCGACCATCAGCACAGCTATCAGGATTGAAACGAGAAGAGTGCGGACAGGATGTCTCGCAAGGTCTCGCAGCGTCTGCTTGAAGGTAAACACGTCAGAAGTTGCCCTCCTCGACCTTTCGTCCACCGCGGAGCCGCACGAACGGCAGCCGCGTTGATTGGACGAGGTACAGATCATGGGTAGCCATGAAGACGGTGGCGCCCCGACGGTTAGCGTCATGGAGGACCTCGACGATCTTTTCTCCGTTGCTCAGGTCCAGGTTTCCGGTCGGCTCGTCCGCGAGGATGATGTCAGGTTTTGCGATGAGCGCGCGAGCGAGGGCAACACGCTGCTTCTCCCCCCCAGACAGCGAGCAGCACCGACGACGCTGGTATCCCGCGAGGCCGACCTGATCCAGGTACTTGTCCACCTCCTGGCTGATGACCCCTTTGCCCACGCCTCGGACAGCCAGCGGCAGCGCCACGTTTTCGTATACGGTGCGGTCGAATAGAAGCATGTAGTCCTGGAATACCATGCCGATTTTCCGTCGCAGAGACGTGAGCGAGCCGCCATGAGCCGCCGCCGTGTCCGCTCCATCGACCAGGATCGTGCCACTCGTCGGCCGTTCGGCACGATAGATGAGTCGCAGAACGGTGCTCTTCCCTGCGCCCGACTCACCTGTCAGGAAGACGAACTTGCTGGGCCCCACCTTGAAGGTGATATCCCTGAGACCATAGTATCCATCGTCATATCTCTTTGAGACGCTCAACATCTGTATCATCAGCGTGTACCCAGCTCCTTAAAGCCGAGACCCAGAGTCTCGGTGACGTCCATGATAGCCACGAAAGCATCAGGGTCAACCTCATGGACGATTTGTTTGAGATGCGATATCTGGCTTTGGGGCACGACGCAAAACACGACTTCCTTGCGTTCGCCCGTGAAGCCGCCGGCTGCAGTGAATTTCGTCACTCCGCGATCCAGTTCGACCATGACCTTGCTGGAGATGGCTTCCGGTTGATTGCTGACCACCCAGGCCGCCTTGGAGAAAGAAATTCCTTCCTGCACGAGGTCGATGGCCTTTGCGGAGATATAGAGTGACACGATCGAGTAAAGCGGTATCGTAACGCTCCGGAATGTGATACCCGAGAAGGCAATGATGACTGTGTCGATGATCAGAAGAGTCGTTCCGAAACTCAGCCCTATGCGTTCGGACAACATCTGGGCGAGGAGATCGGTGCCGCCGGTAGAACCGAAGAAGCGGAAGATGATGCCAATCCCGATGCCCATGACGACTCCGGCGTAGACCGCCGAGAGCAGCATGTCCACGTGGAAGCCATGCGTGTACGGCACGATCGCATCGATAAGGAGTGACGAGACGATGGTTGCGTACACAGAACGCCACAGGAATCCCTTTCCCAGTCTCTTGAGGCTCAGCAGAAAGAGCGGAGTATTGAGGATGATGATCGTCGCGCCGATGGGAACGACCTTGAAGAAGTGATTCAGAACAATCGCGAGTCCCGAGACGCCTCCCGGAGCCAGATTAACAGGGATGACGAAGAGGGCAAACGAAAGGGCATAGACGAAACACCCGATCGTTATGCCGACGACGTCACGAATCGCTCGAACGACGATCTTCCGCGTCATGTCGTACACTCGCAAGGATGAAGTCCTGCAGGTCGCCGTCGAGAACTGCATCGACGTTTCCTTTCTCCAGTCCCGTCCGGTGGTCTTTGGCCAACTTGTACGGCTGCAGGACGTACGACCGGATTTCGTTGCCCCATTCGGCTGATTTGAAGACCCCGCGCACTTCCGAAATCTGGGCATCACGCTGCAGCTCCCGCTGCACAAGAAGTCTGGATTTGAGAACGGCCATTGCCATTCGCTTGTTCTGCAACTGCGAGCGCTCGTTCTGGCAGCTGGCCGAGATGCCCGTTGGAATGTGCGTGATGCGCACAGCGGTAGAAACCTTCTGCACGTTCTGGCCTCCATGACCTGAAGCATGAAAGACATCGATGCGCAGATCGCCTTCGGGGATGTCAGCGTCCGTGCTGGTTTCTGGGATTTCCGGGATGACATCTGCCGCCGCAAACGACGTATGGCGACGTTTGTTCGCATCGAAAGGACTGATGCGGACCAGGCGATGTACCCCTTTTTCGTGCATCAGAAGACCATAGGCGTAGTGTCCCCTGATGACCAGCGTGCAACCCTTGATGCCGGCCTCCTCGCCCTGCGTGCAGTCCGTCACGAGCACTTCGAACCCCTGTCGTTCAGCATAACGGATATACATGCGCATGAGCATTTCCGTCCAATCCTGCGCATCCGTTCCGCCCGCTCCGCTCGATAGTGACAAGATAGCATTGGACGCATCATAGGGACCACTGAAGTAGGCCGTCGTCTCGAGAATCTGCAAGTCATGTTCGAGATGCTCAATGCTGCCAACAGCTTCCTGCTCCAGCTCGGGGTCCGGCATCCCGACAAGGAGTTCGATGGCAGTCCGAGCATTGTCCAGCCCAGACAGAGCCTTCTGCTGGGAAGCAATGTCTGCCTCGATGCGTGCGATGCCACCCATGATCTCTGCTGCGCTCGTCTGGTCATTCCAGAAGCCGGCAGCCATTGTCTTGGTCCGCAGCTCTTCCAGCCGCGCCTGCTGACTAGTCAGCCAGCCAGGCTGATAGAGTCCGGAGACGCGTGACTCACACTCTGAAACACGCCTGCGCAGCGGTTCAAGATCGATCATGTTTCTTCTCCGGTTGGGTGGGCTGTAGCTCGAAGGTGAACAATGCCCTTGTCACATCGTGCTTTATCTGGTCCATCAGCTCATTGAAGAGATCGTATCCTTCCTTCTGATAGGCCATGACCGGGTCCTGCTGGCCATAAGCACGCAGGCCGATGCCGTCCTTGAGGTCGTCCATCTGAAGAAGATGATCCCTCCAGGCACTATCGACAGTGCGCAAGAAGAAGTAGTGCTCGATCTGGTGCATGACGTCCTCTCCATACCGGCTGTACTTTTCACGGTAGATAGCCTCGGCGCGGTCACGAATCGTGCTGGTGAGCTGCTGTTCGGCGTCACGGCGTTCGACGAGGTCCGTCAGCTCTTCGAGCGTCATCTTCACGGGTCTGCCAAAGGCATCCAGGACCAGATCACTGTAGACCTTGCCAAGATTGGCCTCATCGGCGCGTTGTGCCTGGACGACCTGTTGTGCTGTCGTTTCGGCCTGTTCGTTGATGAACTCGTGTACCTCGTCCGCAAGATCGACCCCCGCAAGAACCTTGTCACGTTCCGCATAGATGACCTCACGCTGCTTGTTGAGAACATTGTCGTAGTCAAGGAGGCTCTTGCGGGCATCGAAGTTGTAGGACTCGACCTTCTTCTGGGACATCTCGATGGTCTTTGAGAGGAGGGGATGATTCACAGGCACCGACTCCTCGACCTTCATCATTTCGAAGATACGCTGGATGCGGTCACCACCGAAGATGCGCAGGATGTCGTCTTCTGCAGAGAGGAAGAACTTCGACTCACCAGGATCCCCTTGCCGACCAGACCGCCCCCGGAGCTGGTTGTCGATACGACGCGACTCATGGCGCTCGGTCCCAAGGATGAAGAGACCTCCCAGGCTGACGACCTCCTCATGTTCCTTCGGCCACGACTCACTGTACTCTGCAAAGAGCTTGGCGTACTGTTCTGCGTATTGTTCTGCGTATTGTTCCGGCTGTTTCTTGGGGTCAGCCTTGACACGAGCAACAGCAGCGGCGTGAGCAAGAGCAGTGGGATTGCCGCCGAGCAGAATATCGACACCTCTGCCCGCCATGTTGGTGGCAATGGTAACCGAGCCTCTGCGGCCTGCCTGGGCGATGATCTCCGCTTCTTTCTCGTGATACTTGGCATTGAGAACCTGATGCTTGATGCCAAGCTTCTTCAGATCATGGCTGAGCCCTTCGGATTTCTCGACGGAACGTGTGCCTACGAGGACAGGCTGCCCTTTTTCATGCCGGGCCTGGATCTCGCGGAGAATCGCGTCCAGTTTGCCGCGCTCGGACCGGTAGACTTCATCATCCGCATCCTGGCGCCCCACTGGACGGTGTGTGGGGATCTCGAGGACATCAAGTCCGTAGATTTCCTTGAACTCGTCTGCCTCTGTGAGCGCCGTTCCCGTCATCCCGGACAGCTTGTGATACATCTTGAAAAAGTTCTGGATGGTGATTGTCGCCAGCGTCTGGCTTTCCTCGCGGACCTTGAGCCCTTCCTTTGCCTCGATGGCCTGGTGCAGCCCCTCTGAGTAGCGACGCCCGTACATGAGTCGACCCGTGAACTCATCGACAATGATGACTTCCGTGTCCTTGATGATGTACTCGCTGTCCTTCCTGAAGAAGACCTGTGCTCTGATGGCGTTGCGAAGGATCTTGCCGTAGGTGGCCTGCTCCTTCAGCAGCTTTGCCTCGGGAATCCTGGCAGTGTGAGCAAAACGGGTCAGTAAATCGTCGGCCGGCTCGATTGTCTTGTGCTTCTCTTCGTAAACATAGTCAGAGCCCTCTGGTGTCTCGTTGTCACCGGCGGCGATCTCCGAACGAACCGTTCCCTTCAGCCGCTTGACGAACGCTGCAGCCTCGTAATATGGCATGTCCGAGTCACCGCCGGGGCCCGCGATGATAAGAGCTGTCCGGGCCTCATCGATAAAGATGTTGTCGACTTCGTCGACGATGGCGAAATCGAGAGCTCCCTTCTGGACCATGCCGTCTTCTGAGCCGGCCATATGGTCTCGCAGGTAGTCGAAGCCAAACTCGTTGTTTGTGCCATATGTGATGTCGGCTGCGTACGCAGCAGCACGCTCTTCCGGAGAGCTGTCATTCTGAAGGAGGCCGACCGACATGCCAAGGAACTCATAGACGGGCCCCATCCAGGCTCGATCACGCTTGGCCAGGTAATCGTTGACGGTAACAAGGTGTCCTCGATGACCCATGACGGCGTTGAGGTACAGGGGACAGGTGGCCACGAGCGTCTTCCCTTCGCCGGTCTTCATCTCCGCGATGTTGCCAAAGTAGAGCGCGATACCTCCAAGGAGCTGTTCGGGGAAGTGCTCCAGCCCGATGAGACGGCGGGAGGTCTCTCTCACCAGCGCAAAGGCTTCAGGCAACAGCTCGGTCTCGGTGGCGCCCGCTGCAGCTCGCTTTCTGAGCTCGGCTCCGTAACTTCTGAGACCGTCCTCGTCCAGCTCGGCCAACGCCGGCTGGAGTTGAAGGATTTCGGGAACCATAACCTGATATGTCTTGAGCTTGCGAGCAGCTGGGGAAAACGAGCTGAACAATCCCATCAGAGAAGTACCTCCACAGATTGAACTACCGGACTCCTGGACACAAACGCTGCGCTGGCTTGCTGGATCGTCACAGACGCCAGCCTCTCAGCGAGCGCCGTATCACAACACAGCTTTGGCGCCGCGGTCTGATAAGCGACGCCAAAGCTGAAACGATAGTCGCTAGTGTCGTCGCAACAATCAGGGGCGTCGTCTGGTCAGTCGATTTCAATCAGACCGTAGCCCCCATAAGTACGTTTGTACAGAACACAGACCTTGTTGGACAAACCGTTCCGATAGACAAAGAACTGGTGCCCCAGCATCTCGATCTGGAGGATCGCCTCTTCCTCAGACATTGGAAGCACCTCAAATTCCTTGCGCTTCACGATACCCTCAGGAGATTCCTCAACTTCTTCCAGCGGCACTTCAGACTGGAACAGACCCTTGAGTTCGGCAACCGCCTTGAAGTCCTTCCGGAAGACCCGGGTGTGGAACTTACGGATCTGCACATCGAGCTTGTCGCAAGCAGCGTCGATAGAACCTTCCATGTCCGGTCCCTGTCCTGAAGCCTTGATGATGCGGCCAGAGACCTCAAGCGTGAGTTCGCACGTATACTTACCTCGCAGGAGGTTTAAATTGGCACCGAGCGTGGGTTCCTTGCGAAAGAACTTGTCAAACCGACTGACCTTTTCGTTGAGATAGGCAAGAATGCGCGGAGGGATCTCAAGCGTTTTGGACTTATGTTCTATGTTCATGCGTGCCTCCTTTTGCATAGGATTGGGCTCATGCCCTCATGAGCCTGACCGTATTGTAGCCCGACTACGAGCGAGGGTCAAGTACAAACATTGATGCGGACGTGCTCGCAGGATGATGTTCGTGGCAGCACAGACCGTAGCTCCTGTTGTCAGAACATCGTCCACGATGACGACTGTCCTGTCGCGCAGCTGGTCGGCCGCAGTGGGCGAAAGTGCGAACACACCATCAAGATTCTTGAGGCGTTCAATATCCGACAACTGTGTCTGGAGAGGTGTGTGACGGGTCTTGAGCAGAAGTCCAGTGCCGCAGTCGCCGTCGAAGCTAGCGGAGAGTGTTCTGCTTGCCACGTTGGGGAAGTGACGCTGGTCTCTCTCGTCCCGGCCACCGAACCGCGGAACAGGGACAAAGACCGGTCGGTCTCCCAGTGGAAGAGACTTTGCGAGGGTCGTCAGCATGCCGGAAAGTTGTCCGGCCAGCTGATATTCACCTTGTACCTTCATCTGCAGTATGGCCTGTCGCAATGATCCTTCATACCAGTACGCTGAGAAACCCGACGCCGGACCGGCAGCCAGATGGGAATCGCTCCAACCCGGGTCGCATCGTCGAAATGAAGAGGCGCAACTGGGACAGACAGGGAGGTCCGATTCCTCGCCGCAGAGAAAACAGGCCCTGTCAGCGAGGACCTGACGAAGAACCGAGAGAACGCTCACGGGTTCCGACGCTCCAGAACGGCCTTCAGCCGGGCGATGCGGTCCGTTCTGGTCTGGCCGATTCGCTCAATGGACTCTTCGGTTACGGGCAGGATGCTTCCGGTGCGAACACGCCGGGCAGCCTGCTGCGGCGAGTTTCCTGGCAGGAAGGCATCGAAGCCACAGTAGTCGGCCAACTGGGAGACCTTTGGGTCGTACGCGAGCGCTACCAGGGGAGACCGCGCGGCGACTGCCGCCACAGCCATATGGTATCGGCCCGCAACCGTCAAACGGGCAGAACCGCAGAGGTCCAGCAGCGCCAGTGACTGAGGCGAGATGATGAGTTCTGACGGCGTGAGCAGGCGGTCCTGGACCGCCCGTGTGAATGCCAGGTCTGCTGATGGAAAGAGCACGACCAGGTCCAACTGGGCAGATAACTGGGACCCCAGGCAGTCGAGAAACGAGGCTGTTTCCTCGGGTGTCCACCCGAACCGTTCGTTGACACAGGCGACGATCTGGGGCTCGCGATGAGTGGCCGCGACAGGTCCACCGCGTAGCGCGACGAGATACGTAAACCCAGCGTCGGACGACACGCAGATGTCCTGTGTTCGAACCCCGCAATCGAGCAGGAGGTCTCGCGAAGCGTCGTCCCGTACATCGATGAGGATCATGCGGTCAAAGACCGACCTTACTACACGGCGGATCCAAAACCGCCTGACGGGACCGACGCCCTGTGCGTAGGAGAGGATTCGCTTGTTGTGTAGCGCGGCCAGCAGGAGAATTCCCAGATAGTACAGGCTACTTCGCCAACTGGTAACGTCCTGGATGAGCCCTCCCCCACCCAGCATCACATAGTCGCACGCCCTGAGAGCTGCTCTCATCGCTGTCGGGCTATGTCGATCGACGAACGTGTGTCGCGGGCAGACGGGGTTGGCATACTGATTCGGCTTATTGACCACGAACACCGCTTGACACTCAATACTCGTAAACTCATTCTGCACAGCCGAGAGGATGAGCTCGTCGCCGAAATTGCCAAAGCCATAATAGCCCAGAACAAGGATTCGGGTCATCTAGCTCCTGGATGATGTCCGATGATGCGCAAGGACGCGGAACATGAAGTAGAAGATACTCCCTACGCGCCGTACGCGGCTTGGCTGGACGACCAGTCTGTACAACCACTCGGTACCGGTCTTCTGAACGAATCGTGGCGCTCGGCGGACAAGTCCGCTCCAGACATCGAATGTGCCGCCTACGCCGATTGCGATAGGGATACCCAGGTCGCGGTGGTGCCAGATCCACTTCTCCTGGGGTCCTCCACCCATGCCGACCAGCAGGATGTCGACGTGCGCTTCCCGAATTTCCTCAATGATGTGCGCTTCTTCTGTTGCATCGAAGTAGCCCGAATGAAAACCGACGACCTGGAGGTCTGGGTAACGGGTCATGACATTGGAAGCAGCCCGTTCGACGATATCCGGCTTTGCACCGAGGAAGTACACGTGGTAGCCTCTGCGCTCGGCGAGCGCGAGTAGAGAACCCGAGAACTCGATGCCAGGGATGCGGTTCTCGATGCGCGGGCCCAGCATGCGGGCGCCCCATACGATGCCAACACCGTCAGCAACGACCAGATCCGCTTGGCGGACAATCTCCAGAAACTCGGCGTCCCTGAACGCACGAGCTGCCATCTCGCCATTCAGCGTTACGACGAGATGGGGGACTCCGCTTCTCACGAAACCGTCGGCTATCTCGAGAAGCTCGTCAATATCCCTGTTGCTGATAGAAATGCCAAAGAAGTCGATGTTGTCGACATGTTCCCGAGGTGACCGCAGCACAATACCCACGAACCGCGGAAGCGAAAGGATGCGAGGCAGCCGCTTGGGATCAAGCACGAACCGGTACAACCACTCAAGACCGAGTCTCTGGACGCGCGCAGGTGCACGTTTGAACTCGCCCGACAGGACGTTGTAGCTTCCTCCCACGCCCATGGCAAACGGGACGTCCATCGCGGAAAGGTTGCCGGCAAGGAATTTTTCCTGCTTGGGACTGCCCATGCCGACAAACATGATGTCTGCCCTGGCAGCGGCGATTTCTGCAACCAGCCCGGGTTCGTCCGCAGCAGTGAAGTATCCGTCATGTGAGCCCGCTACGACGAGGCCGGGGTATCTCTCCTTCACGATTGTCACAACTCCGGAGAGAATTTCCGGGCGCGATCCAAGAAGGAAAAGACGCCATCCACGAGCATCTGCCAGTTCGAGCAGCTGCAAGAACAGGTCAACGCCGGTGATGCGAAACTTGATATGCTCGTGGTAGAACACCCTGGAAGCCCAGATGATTCCTATGCCGTCGCAGAAGTTCAGGTCGCTCTTTCGCAGGATCTTCTCGAGGGCTTTGTCCTGTTTTGCCTTGATAACCTTCTCTGGATTGATGGCCACACCCACATGAGGGGTCCGAGACGCGACAAAGCCCTCGACAGCAGCGAGAGCTTCGTCCATGTCCAGGTTGTCGACCGGGATACCGGCGACGTGGACTCGTTCAGCCATTGTCCGGTCGACGCGTCTGCGTTCTACAGACGAACGTACCAAGGTTGCTGGAGGACGTCGGCATCATGTTCGAACACTCCCCTGAAGTCGCACAGAATCACGCGGCCAGCCGCTGCCACAACGAGCTTCTTGAGACCCTCATAGTCCACATTGCTCTGTCGGATGGGAAGGACGATGGCGTCTGCCCACAAACATCCCGCATCGATGTCCGTCTCGCGTCCGAATTCCCTGGGCGCCTCAGCAATGCTGTCGAGAACACGCACTTCGGCTCCCGCCTTTGCAAGTGCCCTGGCAAGGTCGACGGCCGGGCTTACCGTGACATCGTCCGAGTAGTCCTTCATCGCGATGCCGACGAACAGCACATGTCTGCCCGCGAGTCCACCCATCTTTCTGGACATGCGCCCGGCAATGTAATCAGGTTGAGCGGCGTTCGCGTGACGCGCGGAGGCAAAGGTGGGCAGCAAGTCGCTACATTCGTCCTGACTTGCGAGCGAACCGAACAGATAGGGCGAGGCATAGGGGATGCAGTGCCCCCCGACACCGATACCAGGCATGAGAATCTTGACTCTCGAGTGCGTATTGCAGGCTTCGATCAATTCCCACGTGGGAATGTCGAAGCGGTTCGCGAAGCGCGCCAGCTGGTCGGCGATTGCGATGTTGACGTCCCGCTGAGCATTCTCGAACATCTTCGCCGCTTCCACAAGTTCGATGGAGGACGCTTTGAAGACGGGTTCGCGGTTGACGGCTCCTAGCACCTCGGTCGCGCGGTCGAGACTCCTCCCGTTGATGCCCCCGACGACCAGTGGCATGTTGCGGAACTCGTCATACGCGTGCCCTTCAGCTATCCGCTCCGACGAATATGCGAGGTCAAAGTCGGTGCCGGCTACGAGCCCGCTTTCGCGTTCCAGCGTGGAGAGCACGAGGCCGCGAGTCGTGCCAACAGGCACCGTGGACCGGCAGATAACGAGATCCCCTTTCTTGAGCAGCTTGCCGAGGTCCGCACAGGCACTCGTGAGCATGCTCATGTCCAGGGCCCATGCATGGTCGATAGGGATGCCAACCGTGATAATGAAGGTCACCACATCCTTCGGGAGTTCGTCGAACCTGCTCGTGACGTTCAGGCTTCCATTTGCAAGACACGTTCGAAGGACGTCATTGACCGGTAGGCCATCGAAGTCCTCGCGCATACCGAGGGAAGACGCCTTGATCGACTCGATACGACGCGGGTCGATATCGACCCCGGAGACCTGGAATCCGTCTAGCGCATAGGTGAGCGCAAGAGGCAGGCCGACATAGCCAAGACCGACAATTGCAAGCTTCCTTTCCATCTTTTCCTCCATATTCAAGACTGGTACTGTGTCAACGTGTCAAGCACGCGATCGAATTCCGTGATCCGGAACGACCAGTCAAACCGTCGGGATGACTGTACACGGTAGCGGCGCAGCTCGAGTGAATCTGTATCGAGGGTGTCTTGTACTGCCGAGACAAACTCCTCTGGGGTGGATACGAGTCGCACCAGGTCTTTCCCGAACGCCCCAAGGGCGTGAATTGTCGACGAGACCACAGGCAGTCCAGCCGCAACATATTCATAGAACTTCAGTGGGTCGACACCTAAGGTCAGCGGCGATTCACGGAAGGGGATGAGCGCGACGTCGTATCGGGGGGCTTCCTGTGCGATCGCTGCTTGAGAGAGTGTTCCCTTGAAGACGATGTTGGAATGGGCGGCCAATCTATCACGGACAACCGGCAGGGCCTCGCCGAAGCAATGGATCGCGCACTCTGGATACGCCGCAGCAACGGCGCCAAGTGCCTGCACGTCGAACCATTCGCGCATTGCTCCGACGTACAGGAATTTGCGTTGCCTCGGCAGGGTGGTCAAGGTGTCGAGCCACGTCATAGCAGGAGCGGCGAACAGCTCGTGGTCCACGCCATTCTGGATCAGGCTGAGCTTGTCCTTGTGCGACGGGAACTTGGCGGCAATGGTGTCATTGGTTGCAATCACAGCAGACGCGATATCGGCAGTCCGGGCCTCGAGGCGGTCGACAGTAGCTTTGTTGAGGAGCCCAGGATACGCGCTGTGGTCGTCGACACAGTCGTACACGACCGGAGCGCCAAGCAGCCGAAGAGCTCTCGGGACAAACGGCAGATACGTCAGTATGATGCCGGGTTCGGCCGTCCAGCCACCTGCAAGACTCTGCAAGTAGTGGTAGTAGATGAGCGAGTCGTGGTCTGCCATACGCTCATACTTTTTGAAGAACGGAAGCCACGGCAGCGGCGACGCAGTCCACATATGGTTTCCCTGCTCGTGCGTACCGGACCGCCAGGCATTCAACTTCCACCACTGCTTCGGACGGGCTAGCGCTAGCCAGGTTACCGGGGCCTCGACGTAGAGAACGTCATAGCCTCGTTCGGCCAGTCGGCGAGCAAAGCGCTGTTTTCGACTGGGGAACGAGCGATAGTTGTTGGTGCTGAGGACAAGCGCCTTCATTCGCCGGCCTCGGGAACAGCGCCGAGGGCGAAAAGACTCCACATAAGAAGCGCTATTGCCCACGAGTTGAGAAGGTTGTCGGTGAACAGGTTGACCAGAAGCGCAAGAAGACCCACCGACGCGAACAGCCAGAGCTTGTCCTTCGAACGGAAGAAGCGTGTGGCGACGCAGGCGAAGGCGCTCGACAACCACGAGGCATACAGAGCGAAGCCGACCATGCCCGTCTCAGTAAGTACGCGAATCCAAACAGAATCCATAGAGATACCCGTGAAGTAGCCATATTTCTGTGCGGCGGAACCTCCAAACGTGCCCAGTCCGCTTCCAAGAAGAGGGTGATCAGTGAGATTCACAAAGGCCTGCCTCCAGCGGAACAGGCGACCGAGGTTGTTGCTCTTGTCGACATAGGTTGAACTGAGCAGGTTGGTCATGCGGAGTCGGAATGTCGGGACAGCGATGAGGATACCCGCGCCGGCAGCGGCAAACACTGCTGCAAGTGCGGGGTTCAGTATGAAGAGTCCGACGAAGAAGGACCCTGCCGCCGACAACCAGGCAGCTCGCGTCAGGGTGAGAAGAAATCCACTGCCCATAACCAGCACACATCCCACTGCAATTGCTCGCTCGTACCACCTTGTCCGCACGACGGCGACGTACACGCCCAGGGGGATGATGGTCTCGAGGTAGGCAGCAAGAACATTGGGGCTGCCGAAGAGCGAGAAAGCCCGAGTACTGATGACCCCAGTCTCTGTGTCTTTGTCAAGCCACCCAGCGGGTACCGGAACCTTCCGAACATACTGATAGACACCGATGAAGGCTACGATAGTGGCACTCACCACAAGGTGTGGAACCGTCTCGCGGAGGAGACCAGCGGCATCTCCATCGATAAGGAGCCAAAGGATGACAAAGGCCATGAATGGTTCAAACGCCAGGCGGGCTTCATGAATGTAGGCGCCAATGTAGTACGTGTTCGCTGCGTAGCTCAAAAGCGTTGCAGAAAGAAACAGCAGGGCCGTCAGAACGACGGGTGAAGTCACGAGACGTCCGATCTTCCGCCAGCTCGTCGCGACAGCGAAGGCAAGGAAGACCAGGAGCATGATCTCTTCCCAGAGGTTGGCAAGAGGCAGATTGGCCTTCCGGATCATCCAGTTGACAAGAGGGTAATAGGCGACCAGCAGGAGAAAAGCTCTCGCTGCCAACCGCCTCCTGGTGGAGTTGAGGTTCATTCCGTCCCTATGGGAGATCGTGCACCGTCAGGGTACGTGTCCATACCTTCCAGGTGTCTCCATACAGGGCGAGGTTCGCACCGGCGAGAACCTTGTCGCGGCCGTATATGTATGCCCACGCGACCTTCGCGTCGATGGACTGTGCCGTGATAACGACGTCCTTGAGGGTCGGGTGGCCGACGATGTGCAGCTCCCCTTTGCTGTCAAATGCGTCCTGCTGGGCTGGTGATATCGTGACGCTGGTAATCGCAAAACACTCCTTGCCCGTCTCGTCATAGATGGGGGCACCCATCTTGATCTCTGCGGCTGTCTCCGGCTCGATTCCAAAAGCGAGGAACGTGGCCTCGATGCGCTTGCCGCTGAGACCCTTTGCCCCGGTAGAGGGACGCGTTAGCTTATAGGCTGCAGCGACACCCGCGATGACGACGAGCGCAAGAACGACTCCAACAATCCATTTGTTTCTCATATGGTACGACCCCCTTGTGTGAGTTCGCCCTTTCGGCCGCGGAGGCCGTCTGAGAGGCCCCTCACGAAGTAGTGCAGAAAGGCACGACGATTATTGTAGAAAAGCATAATGGAAATGAAACGCCGAACTGCGAAGAGAGGAAGGAACAGGGCCAGAAAACGGGCCCGCGTGAGGAGCCGGTGCTGTGTCAGAATGCAGTTGCGGGTTCCATAGTATAAGCGCCACGGCTGGTCGATGAGGACGGCAAGTGCTCTCCCGAGAACCCGCAGCTGTCTCCGGTTGGCCGAAGGGTGCAGCAACCGGCTCGCGGGGATGGCGTACCCATGGAACTCCGCCAACGTTGCTCTTAGAGTGAACTCTGTGTCGTCGTACCATCCATACAGCGACGCGTCGAAGATGCCGGATTCAAGGAGTAAGGAGGACGGGACGAACAGGCCTGCCATGGCGCAGGCGTCAAAGGGAAATTCGGGATCCTGATAGCGTTCCCGCGGCACTGGCTTGAGCATTCCAGTCCGGCGACTGTAGGTGAACGAGTTGAAGAAAGGGAGTTCCGGCTGTGGCATATTGTAGCATACAGAGCGGAAGTACGTCCGCGCGCCGTGCGTTTCAGCAACTCGTAGGAGGCACTGCAGGGCGTCTGGGTCGACCACAAGATCGTCGTCGAGCATCCATACCCAGTCGGCTTCAAGCTCGAGTGCCTGCTGCTGGCCGATGGCTGCACCTCCTGCAGGCCCAGTGTTGTGCTCCACACGAACGACATCGACGTCCAACAGGTATTCCGGCGGAGGCGTGTACGGGATGGCAGACCCATTGTCGACAATGACGACCCGGTCGGGTCGCTGGGTTCCATGCAGGATCGACGACAGGCAGCGCAATGCCGTTTCGGGGCGGTCCAGGGTGATGATGACGGCAATGACGCTCATGAAGCACCGTTGCGCGGTTGTTGTCGACGCCAGGCGGAGAGTCCGTTCGTCAGGGCTCCTGGTTGGACGGAACTGCCGCACTGAACAGCGGAGCAATCTTCGATCGCAAGACATCCAGGTCCGGGATGATGTACGACGTCCCCCCGACACTCCCTGGCACTCCAGGGAACGGGATCGTGGTTACTTCCTTGTCGGTCGTATTCTTGAAAGCAAGGGCGATGCGAAGCATGTCGTTCGGCAGAAGGTCGGTCACAACGGCATTCTCGACGGCACCGATGACGGGTGGGAGTTTCCAGACGTTGCGAAGCGAGGTGGTCTGGGCTACGATAGCCTTGAGAAGAGCCTTCTGACGAACAACGCGTCCCAATTCCTCTCCGTTCGAGGAGCCAAAATCACCGATTGCATCGTGACGAAAGCGAGCGTACTCCAGAGCCGTCTTGCCGTCCATGTGCTGTACTCCTGGTTTCAAGTTGATAAGAGTGTCCACTGCTTTGTAGTACATCGCTTTCTCGACGTTGATGGTCACGCCTCCCAGGGCATCGATGACCTTCTCAAATCCAGCGAAATCGGCCTTCGCGTAGTAGTTGATCTTGATGCCGGGGATGATCTCCTCGACCGTCTTTTCGAAAAGCTCGATTCCGCCATCGGAAAAGTAGTCGGGGTTTGTCGTAGCATTGATCTTGTCATAGCCGTGTCCAGGAATGTTGACGCGAGAATCCCTGGGGATCGACATAACCGACATGGTGTGGGAGACCGGATCGAGACCGATGAGCATAATGCTGTCAGAGCGACCTGGATCATTCTTGCCCCGTGAGTCGACGCCGACGACCAGGATATTGACTCGTTCTCGCAGATTGAGAGTCGATTTCGTGGCACCTGCATTGGGGTTGATCGCGTGGAGAGACCTATAGAGAGAAATGACACTGTAGCCGGCAAAACAAACCACAATGGTCAAAATAGAGACAACAGCTACGAGAAGTATCCTGCGGACCTGTGCCCAGCGAGAAGAGCCCATCAGTCCTTTCGTTTTTGTTTTCATTGGCACGTTCCTTCACCTGGAAGTTCAGATTTGTTCATCTAGTACTCAAAGAGTACGCATTTGGAGCGACAGCGCAAGACGTAAACACTGAAGGAATGCGTTGGTTCTGTGAACTGGTCCTGCCTATTTTATGAACAGGGGAAGGAAGCCGAGCGAAACCACCGATATGAGCTTGATAAGGATGTTCAGTGAAGGTCCTGCAGTGTCCTTCAGTGGGTCGCCAACAGTATCCCCGACGACGCTTGCCTGGTGCTCGAGGCTGCCCTTTCCACCAAGTGATCGCTCGATAAGCTTCTTCGCGTTATCCCATGCTCCGCCGGCATTTGCCATATAGAGCCCGAGCAGCGTACCGGTCACCGTGGCACCAAGAAGAAGACCACCGACCGCTTCCTTCCCCAGCAGAAAGTACGTGACAAAAGGAGCGGCGATACCAAGGAGAGCTGGCGGCACCATGTACTTGAGGGCTCCTCGCGTGCTGATGGCGATGCAGGCATTTGGATCGGATGCAGCGAGGCCTTGCAAAAGACCAGGGATCTCGCGGAACTGCCTGCGCACTTCGGCAACCATAAGCATTGCGGTAGAGCCAACGGCCTCGATGAGAAGCGCGGAGAACCAGAATGGCAGAACCGAGCCCAGGAACATGCCTGCGACCACCCGCGGATCGAGAATGTCGAGCACCGACAAGTTGACAGCTTGCGCAAAACTACTGAACAGTGCCAGCGACGTAAGAGCCGCGGAGCCGACCGCAAACCCCTTCCCCATTGCCGCCGTTGTGTTGCCGAGCGAATCGAGTTGATCCGTACGCTCTCGAACAACAGGCAGTTGTCCAGTCAGTTCGGCAATTCCACCTGCGTTGTCAGCGATCGGACCATAGGCATCGACTGACAGGGATATGCCAAGGGTCCCCAGCATTCCGACTCCGGCCAGCGCAATGCCATACATCCCGAGTCCGGCATAGGCTGCAAGCAGGGCCGCCGAAATCACGACCACCGGAATGACGACGCTGCGCATTCCGGCAGACATGCCGCTCAGGATGTTGGTTGCTGCACCACTCTTGGATGCAAGTGCAATCTGTACGACGGGGCGTGACGACGTAAAATATTCCGAAGCCAGACCAATGAGGACTCCGGACACGACGCCCACGGCGACAGCGCTCCCTGCCTTCATGTCGCCGAATACTCCGAGAGACAGAGGAATCGAGGCAGCCACGAGCCCAACAGAAGCTCCGATAGACCCATAGCGCAGAAGGGACTCGGGCGAGAACCGGTCACTTTTCGACAGGAACTTCACCATGAACACGGCCATCAGGGAGAACATCAGACCTGCGGCAACGACATAGTAGACGTAGCGCACCGGCAGGAGGACATCAGCAATTCCATGCTGACGGGCAAACCAGTAGCCCAGAATGTCTGCGGCCAGGATGGCCCCTACATACGACTCGTAGAGATCGGCACCCATGCCCGCGACGTCGCCGACGTTGTCGCCGACGTTGTCCGCTATCGAGGCGGGATTGCGAGGATCATCTTCCGGGATACCGGCCTCAACCTTGCCGACGAGGTCTGCTCCTACGTCCGCCGCCTTGGTGTAGATGCCTCCCCCGACGCGGGCAAACAGCGCGACAAGAGATGCTCCCATGGAGTATCCGGTTGCAGCGACGAGAGCCTTCTCCGGACTGTGAAGGATAGCCAGTGTGCCAAACATCGAAAGGAATGACCCTGCAACACCAAGACTGCTCACGACGATCCCCATGACAGATCCGCCAGAGAAGGCCATGTTGAGAGCAGCTCCCAGGGAACGGCGTGCCTCAAGAGTAGTGCGACCATTGGCTATCGTGGCAATCTGCATTCCCACATAACCGGCCAGTACCGAAAATCCCGCTCCGGCAATGAAGGAAAGTCCTGCCACAAACCCATCCCCCAGGGCGAGAAGAACGCCCACAACCGCCAGGATAGGGAACAGCACAGCATATTCACGCGCCAGGAACGTGGTGGCACCACGATGGATGGTGAGAGTGATCTGGAGGATTGCCTCGTTGTCGAGTGGATGGCGCGCAATGGATCTCGCCAGAACAGCTACGAACAGGAGGCCGACGACAGAGAGGATAGGAACGAGAATGAGGGGATAGGCAACGGCTGCTTGCGATGGAATACTCACTACAAGGACCCTCCTGTACTGGGTATCGCGAAGTAGGAGCGAAAAACAGTGGAGCCGGCGATCTGATTTGAACAGACGACCTGCTGATTACGGATCAGCTGCTCTACCAACTGAGCTACGCCGGCATACAAATAACCAACTGGCCAGAACAAAAAAATGGAGCGGAAGACGGGATTCGGACCCGCGACAACTGCCTTGGCAAGGCAGAGCTCTACCCCTGAGCTACTCCCGCTCTGGCGGGATCGACGGGATTTGAACCCGTGGTCTCCGGCGTGACAGGCCAGCGTGTTGGACCAGCTACACCACGACCCCGTACCATACTTAGTATAGATTGTTCCACAAAAAGTCAAGTGACCATCCGGTGTCTCAGTCTCGCTAACCGCGCAAAGCTGTTATCATATGCGACATAAAAACGTGGTGGGCGGAACAGGGTTCGAACCTGCGACCCCCTCCGTGTGAGGGAGGTGCTCTACCGCTGAGCCATCCGCCCATACCTGGTGCCCTCGAGGAGAATCGGACTCCTATCGCAGCCTTGAAAGGACCGTGTCCTGACCATTAGACTACGAGGGCTTTTGGTGAGCCGTACAGGACTCGGACCTGTGACCCTCTGCTTAAAAGGCAGATGCTCTGCCAGCTGAGCTAACGGCCCGCGCACCGGTTCATTCTACTGAGAACTGGCTCCTCGTCAATAGTTACGACGGTCGAGTGGTTATGCTCAGTCCTCTGCAGTCGTGTCGAGAGACTCGAATCGGGTATATCTCTTGTCGAACATCAGCTTCACGTTGCCCTGTTTGCCATTGCGGTGCTTGGCGACCAAAGCATTGGTGGGCGTCCGGGTGTTCATCTCGGAAGTATCTATCGCTTCGTCGGTGTACAGGAAGATGACAATATCGGCATCCTGCTCAATGGCTCCACTCTCGCGAAGATCGGACAACTGAGGCTTCTTGCGGTCTCTCTTCTCGATGTCCCGTGACAGCTGAGAGACGACAATGATCGGCACATTGAGTTCGCGGGCCAGGTTCTTGAGCATGCGAGTGATTTGCGCCACTTCAAGGACACGGCTTTCGACCTTCTCACCGGAGGCAGCAAGCTGGAGGTAGTCGACAATGAGAAGTTCTACCTTCGCTGTGACCGCAAGGCGCTTTGCCTTCGCCCGTATCTCGAGAGCTGTCAGCCCCGCCGCGTCGTCGATATACAGGGGTGCTTCCGATAGCCTGTTGCTGACCTGTGTCAGCGCCTGCCAGTCCTCCTGCGACAGATAGCCCGACCGAAGCTTGTCCGCCTCGATCATCGCTTCTGACGATATAACACGTTCGGCTAGCTGCTCTCGGGACATCTCCAGGCTGAAGATGCCCACGGGTTTCTTCAGGCGGACCGCGTTGTACGCCGCAATGTTCAATGCAAGCGACGTCTTCCCGACGCTTGGCCGCGCTGCCAGGACGACCAGCTCCTGAGGCTGGAACCCGCCGATCTGAAGATCCAGGTTCTTGATACCAGTGGCAATCCCGCGAATAGAACCTCTGTGGTCATACCGCTCCTGCAGCACCTGGAACGTCATCGGGAGGATGCGTTCCAGCGGCTGGAAGTCACCGCGTACCATACCCTGAGACGCCTCGTAGATGAACTTCTCGGTCCGGTCGATGAGCTCCATTGCCGTAACGGTGGGAGAAAACCCCAACTCGTAGATGTCTCGGCCCGCACGGATAATACTGCGCTTGACCGATGATTCCTTGATGATTTCAGCATAATACTTGACGTTCTGGGTTGTCGGGACAAGTTCAGTGAGTTTGGCCAGGTACGCTACACCGCCAATGCGATCGAGGTTGCCATGACTCTTGATGTCGTTGCTCAGGACGATGACGTCGACAGGCTTGTTGGACGCTCGGAGCCGGAAAATCGAGTCACAGATGGCGACATGTTCATCGAAATAGAAGTCCTCAGGCTTGAGATAGTCCATGACTTCGTCGACGGTGGTATTTGAGACAATGAAGGAGCCGAGCAGAGACTGCTCAGCTCCCATATCATACGGTGGAACGACGTTCCCCGGAGTCGAACCGGATTCGTTCTGTCCGGCTCGTGGGCGGGCTTCGTTTATCTGGACATCACTTCGATCGGCCATCCTCAGACAATTTCCGCCACGGTGACGGAGACGAGGGCAGTGACCTGGGGATTGAGCTTCAAAGCAACCGCATATACACCAAGTGCCTTGATGGGTTCATCGGTACTCACGGTTCTCTTCTCCACGGCGACACCGAGTTGACCGCCAATCGCCGCAGCGATTTCGTCCGGAGTGATAGCGCCATACAGTCTCCCCTGTGGTGTCGCTTTGGCGCGAACAGTAACCGACTGACCTGTGAGTTTTGCCGCCAACTCCTGGGCCCGCGCAAGCGCAACATCCTTTTCCTTGGACACTGCCGTTTTGTGTTTGCTGAGAGCGGCGACTTTCTCGGATGTTGCCTCGATAGCCAGACGCTGGGGAAGGAGGTAATTGGCAGCATAGCCTACAGAAACGCTGACCACGTCATCCTTGTGGCCTACGCCCTTGACATCGGCGAGCAGGATTACCTTCCTGTCCATGGTTGGTGTTGAACTACCGATTCACAAACGGCAGGAGAGCCATGACACGAGCTCTCTTGATGGCACCCGCAAGAGCACGTTGATGCTTCGCACACACGCCTGTCGCACGGCGAGGAAGGATCTTGCCCTTGTCGCTTACGAAACGGCGCAGCCGTGAAGCATCCTTGTAGTCGATATCATCAGTCCTGTCAGCGCAGAATGGGCAAAATTTCTTACGCGCGCGAAAGTAAAACGATTTCTTCTTGCCGGTCTTGCTTGGTTTCTTAAATGGTGCGTTTGGCATAGTAGTCTACTCCTTCATCTCAGTTGAATGGCACGTCGTGGTCTTCAGAGCCGGAACCCTGCTGCAATGATCCCTCGGGGACTTCAAAATCCTTCAGAAGGTCATCTTCACCGGGCGCTTCAGCGGGCTCACCGGAACTCTGACGGTTCTGAGGAGCACCTATGATCTCGAATGTTGTAGCCACGATCTCGGTAGCACGCTTCTTGGTTCCATCGTTGGCCGTGTAGTCTCGAATGGACAAGCGTCCCGTCACGAGAACGCGCAGACCCTTCTCAGCCGATTTCTCGATCTTGTCGGCGACGTAGGTCCATGCGCTGATGTTAACGAAGAAGGTTTCTTCCTTCCAGTCACGGACAGACGGGTCTTTGGACGCGTTCCAGCTCCGGTTCACAGCAATTGAAACACGGGCCGTTTTCTTGCCCGAGGGTGTGTAGCGGATGTCCGGATCCCTGGTAATCCTGCCTGTGAGGACAACCTGGTTGAGGTCGTTCATCTTTATGCCTCAGGTGTGGACGTAGTTTCAGATACCGGTGCAGCTACTGGAGCGGGTTCAGATACCGGTACAGTTACTGGAACGGCTTCAGATACCGGTGAAGCTACTGGAGCGGGTTCAGGTTCAGGGGTAGCTTCCTGAGGGATAACGGTCTCAAGTGGAACGACAGTCTTCTTGTGCTCGGGTCGCGTAACCATCCACCGGATGACGTTTTCGTTTACTCTCAGCTGCTGCTTGAGAGCGTCGACCTCGCCAGGCTCGCACTCAAATGCGATCACCCAGTAATAGCCATCCTGCTTCTTGTTGATCGGATATGCCATGCGACGACGACCCCATGGGTCTGCCTTCAGAATCGTACCCTTCGATGAGATGAAGGACTGAACGGTAGCGGCGATAGCCGTAGCTTCTTCCTCCGGCATTGTCCCGTCCACAATAAACATCAGTTCAAACTCTCTCAACAGTTCCTCCCTTTGGACTTAGATTTCGGCCGTCTTCACGACGGCAGAGAGCGAAAATAGTATATGCAGGAGCTGCAGCGATGCAACCGGAGGAACCCTTCACGGGAGCATCCGGTTGCATCGCTTTGAAGTGAAATGAGCTAGCGAGCCTTCTCCAGGAACGTCTTGTAGGCCCGGTAGCAGGCATAGAGATCCGCCTTGCTCGCCAGCTCCTGTGGCGCATGCATCGACAAAAGCGCAGGGCCGGCGTCGAGCGTTTCGATGCCACGCTTCGACAGGAACTTTGCTACTGTGCCACCTCCGCCGACGTCTACCTTGCCCATCTCAGCCACTTGCCATGGGACCTTGGCCTCGTCCAGCAAGCCGAGCACTTTGTGGAGAGTCTCGGCGGAGGCGTCATGGGCTGAGGACTTGCCTCGAGAGCCGGTGAACTTCGTGATCACAATGCCGTTGCCAACAGTGGCAGCATTTGTCGGTTCGAACACATCCAGATAATTGGGGTCCATACCCGCATCGACGTCAGCGCTCAGTGCCATGGAGTGCCAGAACACCTGTCTCGCAGTGGTCTTCTCTCCAGTTTCCAGGATAAGTCGCTCAATGACCAGTTCAAGGAACTCGCTCTGCAGGCCGGTATCGCCGTCACTACCAATCTCTTCCTTGTCAGCGAGGAAAACGACCTGCGTACGCTCAGGTTCCTTCTTCTGGTCCATCAGGCCACGCAGGGCCGTATAGCCACAGATCCTGTCGTCGTGTCCGTAGGCAAGGATGAGCCCACGGTCAAAACCAACTTCCCGCGGCTTCATTGCCGGCACGAGCTCCAGTTCAGACGCGGCGAAGGCTCGCTCTTCGACATTGAGCTGCTCGGCAAGGATCTTCAGGACATTCGTACGGATAGGCGTTTTGTCGTCCTTGTCATCAGCAGGCACGTGGCCGACGATTGCGTCGAGCGCTTCGCCCGAAACGCCTTCGCTCAGCTTCTTCTCTCCCTGAGCCTGTCCCAGATGTGGAAGGATGTCGGAAATGTTGAACACCGGATCACTGTCTTCCTCACCGATGCGCAATTGAAGCTTCTTCCCTTCCTTGTCATAGATCACGCCGTGTAAGGCAAGCGGAATCGTCACCCACTGGTATTTCTTGATTCCACCGTAGTAGTGGGTCTGGAAGAGGCTCAGCCCAGTGCTCTCGAACAGCGGATTCTGTTTCACGTCGATGCGTGGAGCGTCGACGTGTGCAGCTACCATGTTGACGCCTTCGCCAAGAGGACGCTTGCCCAGCCTCACGATCACGGCGTTCTTGCCACGGTTGATAAAAAACAGTTTCCCGCCTGTGGGCAATGTTTTGGTAGAGAGAGCGTCGGCGATCCGGTAGCCGCTAGCCTGGGCGATGACCGTCGCTGCCTCGACGAACTCGCGTTCGGTCTTGGCATCCTTCATAACCGACATGTACTCCGCAGCCAGCTTGTCGGTTGCATTGCGATCGCTGCTGCTCCAGGCAGATGTCTTGTTCAACCCGATTTCCTTGGACTTCGTCACTGATCACCTCCGAGTGTGTGAGAAACCTAGCATACCTTGAAATTCGACCGGAATCAAATAGCATGCTAACTTAGAGGAGTGGAGGAGTCCTATGGAATTACGCGGTGACCTGCAGAGCTTTCCGCTTGCCCAGCTTATTCAGACCCTGGACAACGCTCGAAGGACTGGAAAGTTGGACATAGAGGGACATCTGGGTAGCTTTGCCATCTTTTTCCAGAAAGGCAAGATCATCCATGCGCAGTCACCGTACAGCAGCGGGCTACCCGCTTTCTTTGATGCCTTTCTCGAACGTGACGGTACGTTCAATTTTGCATCTAGCGTTATCATGCCGCCTCGAAAAATCACCCAGAGCAATACGAGTCTCCTCATAGAGGCCACGGGACTTGCTGACAAATACGTACGGTCAGGAATCCAGATGGAACCGTCCGAACTGCAGGTAAGCTTGGGCGAGAATGACTCCGACGCATCCGTTACGCTGACCGCCGATGAGTTTCTACTCCTGCAGAAGACTGGCGACCTGGAGTCGTTCGACAGGATCCTGAAGGAAGCTGAGTTTGGATTCTTCCGCGCATGGACAGCTCTCAACGGTCTTGCGGACAAGAAGATGGTCAAGTTGTCGAAATCGGAGGCATAGATGGAAGGTCAACTGTCTTCACTGGTGATCACGAAGGAAGATATCGAAACCATCGACGAACTGTTCTCACAGTACCTCGTGGATTCGCAGGCGAAGGACATTATCCTCCTCAACAAGAGCGGCGAACTCCTTGCGAAGAGTGGTGCTGTGACACGGGAGTCGGCAATCGCCGTTTCTGCCTTGGCGGCCGGTGTCTTCTCGGCCACAAATGAGTTGGCGAAACTTCTTGGAGAACACGAGTTTACCCTGACGTTCCATCAGGGCAAAGAGACCAACATCCACATTTCGCTCGTAGACCCGTTGATCCTGCTTGCCGTCATTTTCGACAACAAAGCGCCCATCGGTGCCATCAGGTTCTGGGCCAAGAAGATTTCGGGTTCGATCAAGCCGGTTCTCGAGAAAATGGCCTCCGGCCCGCGTCAGGAACCTTCCCAGGACCTCAGGAAGGGACTGCAGGATGAGATCGATCACCTCTTCTAGCAAATTGATGCGAGCCGCCGCATGTCTCTGATCGACTTCTCCAAGTCTGAGATCACGTTCAAAGTCGTCTACTATGGCCCGGCAATGAGCGGCAAGACGACGAACCTCAGCTGGATCTTCCGGACGATCCCGGAGAAGGTGAAGGGTCAGTTCACGTCCATCGCGACTGAGACAGAGAGGACGCTCTTCTTTGACTTCCTGCCAGTGGAACTGGGGACCGTCAAGGGCTTCAAGATCCGCCTAAGCCTTTATACTGTGCCGGGGCAGGAACTGTACAAGCTGACACGCAAGTCCGTGCTCAAATCTGTCGACGGGATCGTCTTCGTCGCAGACTCGAATCGCGACCGGCGAGAAGACAACGTCAATAACCTCGTGGATATGTTCAAGAATCTGGAAGACTACGAGTTGCCGGATACGCCTATCATCTATCAGCTGAACAAACGGGACATGCCCACCATCATGCCGGTCCGTGAAATTGTCGATGACCTGCAGCTCAAGGGGAAGGCTGTTTACCTTGGCATGGCCAGTAGCGGAGTCTCTGTCATGGAATGCCTCAAAGGAATCACTCGCGAGGTTGTCAGCAAGATCTGATCTGTCACTCTTGCCCGAGAGACGGTAAGATGTCGGGGCTGGCGCTCTGCCCGTTCCACGTTCGATCAGACTCCCCCGTTGTCGCCCATGTCCTGCACCCATCCATGGACCAGCCCTGATTGGGACCATGTTCTCATGACCCGGTCGCACTCCGCATCGGTGAGTTTCCGCGAAATGCCCAGTGCGCGGTCAAATGCTTTGTAGGCCGGAAAGTACTGCGTCATGACACTCGCGTATGTCTGAAGTGACAGCCGGCGGGACACGAAGCCAAAGACCTCCCCAGCCATGCCGGTATGGTGTGGGAGAATGAGGTATCGCACGATGAGTCCTCGCGGGACATATCTGCCCTGTTCGTCTATGCTGATGTCTCCAACCTGGCGATGCATCTCAATAAGCGCACGTTCAGCGACCTGAACGTAATCAGCGACTCCCGAGAGTTGCATGGCGACGGCTTCGTCCGTATATCGAAGATCGCCCAGGTAGATGTCCACGATTCCATCCAGAAGAGCCAGCGTCGATGGCTCGTCGTAGCTGCTCGTGTTGTAGACGATGGGAATGTGCAGTCCCTGTTGTCGAGCAGAAAATATTGCTGCGAGTAGCTGGGGTACCTGGTGGGAGGGTGTGACAAAGTTGATATTGTGGGCTCCCTTCGCCTGGAGCTCGACGAGCGCACCTCCGAGTTGCCCAACCGACATCTGCGTTCCATGGTGGAGTTGACTCAGCGGATAATTCTGGCAATAGCAGCAATTCAGGTTGCAACCGCTGAGGAAGACCGCACCTGATCCTCGCGTCCCACTGACGGGAGGTTCCTCGCCGCGATGCAGATTCCAGACAAAGACGTTGGGCTTGAGAGCGGCGCCGCAGTAGCCAGTATCTCCAGACAGCCGATGGGCTCCGCAACGTCGAGGACAAAGATCGCAGGCCGCCATGCGGCGATACGCGTTCCGGATCCGGGCTCGGAAGTTGGCATCCGACAAGTGGAGATACGACCCGTCAACTTCAGCAACCACTTCCGGATTCGTCGCGACATCCTGCCTCGGCACGGCGACCGCACCTGAGCCTAGAGGCTCATTTTCTGTGCAGTCCATGCTCCAACCTGGTCGACAACTTCCCGGATGTGTTCCAGGGCTACAGCGGCGAATGCTTCACGGTCCACGGCCTTCTGTTTAGGGCCGCCTTCGAGCGGGAGAAGCCCGTAGTTGGCGTTCGTGGGCTGGAAGTCCTCTCTGTCACGCGTAACGTAGTCGACCAGAAGGCCAGTCATTGTCTGGACAGAAAAGACGGGCCGCGACAGGCCACGAAGTGAGGCAACAGCGTTCAGTGCCGCAACGAGTCCGAGTGCGGTCGACTCCATGTATCCATCGACGCCGCACAACTGTCCTGCAGCCCATACCCCCGAGAACGCTCTCAATTGGAGATCTTGAGACAGGACTGAAGGGCCGCGCAGAAATGCATTCCCATGAATGAGACCATACCGCACGTATTCAGCGTTGCGGAGGGCTGGTATCATGCCAAGTACTCTCTTCTGCTCGGCGATGGCCAGAGAAGTCTGAAATCCCACCAGGCCGAGGACGGTTCCTTCGCGGTTCTCCTTACGAAGCTGAATGACGGCGAAGCAGTCTGCAGGTCTCTCCCGGAGGCCGACGGGGCGCATCGGACCAAATCTGAGACTGTCATCGCCCCTCCGCGCAATTTCCTCGACGGGCAGACACCCCTCAAAGTACTTCTGTTCATCAGGAGTCTCGGGAAGGTGCCGTCTGGCAGATTGGAGCGCATGGACAAATGCGTAGTACTCCTCCTTCGTGAGGGGACAGTTCAGATAGTCAGTGGCATCTCCCCCTCGGGAGCTCAAGAACGAAGAATTGCGGTCGACTGAATGAGCCCAGATGGACGGAGCGACGGCATCGTAGAAAAACAGATTCTCGCATCCGAGACGCTCCCGCAGCTCACGGAGAAAGTCCGGACTGGTAAGAGGGCCGGTAGCAAGGATGGTTGGAACCGAGGCATCGAGCCGTCTGTATTCCTCCCTGCGAATGGAAATGAACGGATTCCTCTGGATGCTGTCAGTCACCAGGGCGCTGAACTGGTTCTTGTCGACCGCGAAGGCCTTACCCGCAGGAAGACGGCTCGCATCAGCGCACTGGACGATGGCAGAACCCAGGAGTCGAAGTTCGGCCTTGAGGAGGCCTCTCGCATCCCGCAAGGCGTCAGAGCCAAGGGAATTGCTGCAGACAAGTTCTCCGAATCGGTCGGTTTCGTGGATGTCGGTCTGGCGCAAAGGCCGCATTTCCCATAACTCCACCGTCAGACCGAGACCAGCTAGGGACAGCGCAGCCTCACTGCCTGCCAGGCCGCCGCCGACAACGCGGATGTCGATGCCCATGCTACAGTGGCTGGACCATGGCAAAGCTGTCCGGTCCCCGGCGCACCAGGAGGCCCCGGAGTTCAAGACTGGTCAGGGTGCTGAGGACCTGAGGCGCAGTGCAGGCAAGGCGTTCGCAGAGCAGATCGACGGAGGTACATCCTGTCTGAATGCAGCCTACGATCGTCAGTTCTTGCTGCGACAGCGCCTCAGACCGGCGTTCCTCGGGGGCGGCCTTGAACCCCGGGAGTTCTTCGAGAACGTCGTTCACAGATTGCACCAGTTTGGCACCGGACTTGATCAACGCGTTCGTTCCAACGTGTTGTGGAGCATAGATAGAACCCGGAATCGCAAAGACCTCACGATTCTGTTCAAGAGCGAAGTTGGCGGTAATCAGAGATCCGCTCTCCTTCGCTGCTTCTACCACGAGGACACCCAGCGAAAGGCCGGAAATAACACGGTTGCGCTGTGGAAATGTATAGACCGTGGGCTGTGTATGAAGATGAAACTCAGAAATGACGGCTCCCCCGCCGTCTCCTGCGATGGTCCGCGCAATTGGACCATGAATGGACGGGTAGATCTCGTCTACACTGGATCCCAGGACTGCAATCGTTTGGCCCCCTGCTTCAAGACATCCGACGTGGGCAGCCTTGTCAATTCCATAGGCGAGGCCGCTGACCACCACGAGACCTGCCGCTGCCAGCTGTCCCGCAAGGTCGGAAGCTGCTCTAACACCTTCAGGTGTCGGTTTGCGGCTTCCCACAATACCAATGCAGTCCCTGAGCAGAACTGTCGCATTACCCAGAATCTGAAGGAAGAGCGGGGGGCGGAAGCATTCGAGGAGGCGACCCGGATAGGTCTCCGGTCCGTCGAATATCGTAATAAGAGAAGCCCCGAGGCTGTTGAGCTCGGCAACCTCTTTGTCGGCTTTTTCCAGGGCAGTGTCCCGTTCAGCCAGCGACACATGCTTTCCTCGCGCCGAAGACGATCCAGAAAGCAGTTGGTCGAGCCTCTCCTGTGACACGGCCTCCAATTCATCCGGCGCCTCAAGCAGGGCCGCGAGGTCCCACTTGCAGACGCCGAGAGGCAGGAGGTCGAGAGCAAGAGCCGCTCGACCAAATGGCGAGATCATGAAAGGACTAGGCAGTCAGCTGCTTCTTCGCCTCGGCGACGAGGGTGGCAAACGTTTCCTTGTCATGAACAGCCATGTCAGCCAGAACCTTGCGGTCGAGCTTTACACCGGCCTTCTTCAGGCTTCCCACGAACTTGGAGTACGTGATCCCATTAGAGCGACACAGTGCATTGATACGCACAATCCAGAGTGCTCTATACTCACGCTTCTTTTCCTTACGGTTGAAATAGGCATGACGCTCAGCCTGCTGAACAGCCTCCCGTGCAGCCCTGTACCGGATAGAGCGTGCCCCGACATAGCCCTTGCTGAGCTTCAGTATCTTCTTGTGCCTTCTGCGGATCGAGCTTCCACCCTTAACTCTCGACATAGTGAGCCTCCATTATCCCTTGAGATACGGCACAAGTCTCTTCATATTGCGAGCATCTGCACCCTGAAGAACACGCTTCTTCAGCATTAGTTTCTTCTTACGCATGGACTTCTTACCAAGCTTGTGGCCATGGTTGGCGCCATACGCCTGTATCTTGCCGGTGCCGGTTATCCTGAACCTCTTAGCGGCTCCCCTGCATGTCCTGATCTTGGTCACTTTGTTTTTGATAGCCATATCCTACTCCTTTCCGGGCCCTTTCATCTTGGCGAGCACTTCTTTGGATGGTTCCATCATCATTGACATATTGCGACCCTGCATCTTTGGTTCCTGCGTGACTGTGCCGTAGTCGGCAAGATCAGCAGCGACCCTCTTGAGCAGCGCACGCCCCTGATCGGGGAAAGCCATCTCACGACCGCGGAACATGATCGTCACGCGAACACGGTTTCCGTCGGACAGGAACTCCTTGAGGTGCTGATTCTTCACGGTCAGATCACCAACGTCGATGCGCAGTCGGTATTTCATCTCTTTCATCTCGACTGTGACCTGTTTCTTCTTGGCTTCCTTCTGCCGCTTCATCTGCTCGTACTGGTACTTTCCCAGGTCCATGATCTTGCAAACGGGTGGAGTGGCGTTGGGCGCCACGACAATCAGGTCGAGCCCCTTCGAGTACGCAAGTTCAAGAGCCGCTTCGGACGTCAATAAGCCCAGCTGACCATTGTTCTCGTCAATGACGCGGACTTCCTTCCAGCGTACTCTCTCGTTGTAAATCAGATCTGAATCCCTATTGATTCCACACCTCCGGAAAGAAAAATGGCGGCCGCTGTAAAACGGCCGCCATATAGTTAACTAGCACATTGGCGAACTCAAGAACCTCTTTGCCTAAAGCTGGAGGTAGAAGCCTGCCGGCTTCGTTTTACAGTGGCTCTACTCTTTCGAGCCTCCACGAGTATAGCAATGTTCCCGTGCAACGCAACTAGGGGAAGATGACCTTGTTCTTGATCTCCTCGAGCAGACGCTCGATGAACTGGTCGATGGCCACCACACCCTGATCGCCTTCACGCCGCATGCGTACTGCTACCGAGTCCACTGCTGCTTCCTTGGCGCCAATGACTGCAATGTAGGGGACCTTCTGCATCTCGGCATCGCGGATCTTCGACTGCATCTTCTCTCGGCGGATATCAATCTTGGCACGGATGCCACGTTCGACTAGCCTGGCGGTGATTGCCTTGGCATACTCCTCCTGCACATCCGTGATGGGGACCACCTCGACCTGCACGGGAGCAAGCCAGAGAGGGAATGCACCAGCATATTGTTCGATCAGAGTACCGAAGAACCGTTCCATGGAACCCAGCACAACACGGTGCAGCATGATCGGGCGGTGTTCCTTGCCGTCTTCGCCGATGTAGGTGACGTCGAAGCGCTCTGGCAGATTGAAGTCGACCTGAAGCGTCGGCCCCTGCCATTCGCGGCCAATGGCGTCCACAAGCTTCATATCGATCTTTGGCCCATAGAAGACACCTTCGCCTGGGTCGACCTTGTAGTCGAGATGCATCTCTTCAAGAGCCACCCTCAGAGCCTCGGTCGCCATCTCCCAGCCTTCAGCCGTTCCGACAGAGTGTTCCGGGCGGGTGCTGAGGTAGATGTTGTACTTCGTGAACCCGAACGTCTCGATCATGTGACGCGTGAAGTCGAGCACTCCCTTGACCTCAGCATCAAGCTGATCCGGACGGACGAAGAGGTGAGCATCGTCCTGAGTGAACCCACGCACGCGCAGAAGTCCATGAAGGACTCCTGACTTCTCGTAGCGATACACGGTACCCAGTTCAGCCCACCGAAGCGGAAGATCACGATAGCTGCGAACCTGCGACTTGTAGATGAGGATATGGAAGGGGCAGTTCATCGGCTTGAGCATGTACTGGTCCTCATCGACCTGGAGCGGAGAGTACATGTTCTGCTGGTAGAAGCCCCAGTGGCCAGAGGTTTTCCAGAGTTCAAGATTTGCAATGTGGGGTGTGTAGACGAATTCATACCCACGCCTGATGTGCTCAGCACGCCAGAAATCCTCGATCTCCTTGCGAACAATGGCACCCTTGGGATGCCAGAAAACGAGTCCAGCACCAGCCTGCTCCTGAATGCTGAAGAGGTCCAGCTGTTGCCCAAGTTTGCGATGGTCGCGCTTGGCGGCCTCTTCCCGGGCCGTGACAAAACCGGTCAGCTCTTCCTTCGATGGGAAAGCCGTGCCATAGATGCGCTGAAGCATCTTGTTCTTCTCGTCCCCTCGCCAATACGCACCTGCGATGGAGAGAAGCTTGAAGTGCTTGAGGTAGCTGGTGGAAGGAATATGCGGTCCACGGCAGAGGTCTGTGAACGATCCCTGAGTGTAGAGCGAGACGGTCGTCGCTGGTATCTCCGAAAGGATCTCGACCTTATACTCGTCGCCGCGTTCCTTGAAGAATTCGATGGCTTCGGCTATCGGCTTGTCCTGTCGGCTGAAATGCTCGCTGCGCTCGGTAATCTCATGCATCTTCTGTTCGATTGCAGCGAGATCATCGGGGGACAGCGTCTTCGGCATGTCGATGTCGTAGTAAAAACCAGTGTCGATAGATGGTCCGATGGCAAGCTTGGCGTCCGGATAGAGCTCTTTGATCGCCTCGGCCATGATGTGTGACGTACTGTGGCGAAGGATTTCCAGCCCTTCGCTGCTGGCGGTGCTCACAAGCTGGATGTCGTCGGTCGTGGATGGAATCGTCGTCAAGTCCACAAGCAAACCGCCAATCCTGGCAGCAACGATAGATCGTTTCTGCTGGGGAAAGAGCTTCTGAACAACCATGAGGATGGACTCGCCATCACTGAAAGAGTATTGAGACGATGCGTCATCAGCAACAATTCTGATATCCATGTCCGCTCCTTGGAAACGCAGATGGTGGGCGATAGAGGAATCGAACCTCTGACCTCTTCGGTGTCAACGAAGCGTTCTACCTCTGAACTAACCGCCCACAAAACCGGACTTGCTGTAGTATACACAGAACACGCTCGGCTGCAAGCCCTTTGACTCGGGGCTGCCCGCATACCACAACCCAGGAGCCCTTGAACCCTCGGGTTGTTGTTCGACCGGGTCAGAGCAGCCACCTTGCTCCTATGACATATAAGTATACTGTTGTTTGCATGCAAACGTCAAGCGAGGAGACATGGAGATGACATTCACAGCGCAGAAGCGCGTTCGACAGGTCGTGGCCACACTCGAGAAGGCCTATCCCGACAGAGGCACCGCTCTGGAGTTCAAAGACCCATGGCAGCTGCTCACGGCAACAATACTCAGCGCCCAGTGCACAGACGTCATGGTCAATAAGGTTACCCCACGTCTGTTTGCTGCCTATCCTAGCGTGTGTGCTCTGGGTCACGCCGATATTCTTGCGGTCGAAGAGATCGTCAAGCCGACCGGCTTCTTCCACAACAAGGCGAAGGCGATCGTTGCCGCATCCCTCGAACTCTGTGAGAAATGGGGAGGCACGGTGACTCCCGAGATGGACTTCCTCACGGGACTCCCTGGCGTCGGACGCAAGACCGCCAATGTTGTCCTTGCGCATGCATTTGGTAAGCAGGCTGTTGTAGTCGACACACATGTGAAGCGTCTGGCCTATCGCATCGGACTCAGCGAGAGCCTCGTTCCAGAAAAAGTAGAACAAGACATTATGACTGTCGTTGCGGAGAGCCACTGGAACTCACTCTGTGACGCACTCATTGCCCACGGGCGGTCTGCCTGCAATGCTCGCCGACCAGATTGCGGTGCCTGTACAATTAGTGGACTTTGTCCGAAGAATGGAGTGCCAGAAGCAAAGGCTCAACGCTGACAGGATGGATTCCCTGTTGTGCCGGGGTTGCTCTTGCTCAGGGTCGCTCCCAGTTGCCGAAGGGGTGTCTGAAAACACCACGTTCAGTGACGATACCCGAAAGCAGCTCGTTGGGGGTCACATCGAACGACGGGTTGAAGGCATGTGCACCTTCTGCGGCGACACGCTGGCCTGCAAATGACAGGACCTCATTCTCGTCGCGTTGTTCGATGGGGATTTCGGCGCCCGAAGCAATCGAGAAATCGAAGGAACTAAACGGTGCCGCCGTGTAGAATGGCAGCCCGTGGTACTCGGCCAGGACAGCCAGCTGGTAGGTCCCAATTTTGTTGGCGAAGTCACCGTTCGAGGCGATACGATCGGCGCCCACGATGACCTTGGTGACCATCCCATGCGACATCATGAAGCCGGCCATTCCGTCAGTAATAAGATGGAACGGGATACCCGCGATCACGAGTTCCAGGGCCGTCAATCGTGCTCCCTGAAGATACGGCCGTGTCTCGAGGACAATGACCTGAATCTTCCTGCCTTGCCTGAACGCTTCGTTGATGGAACCAAGCGCTGTGCCGTATCGATACGTCGCAAGAGCGCCGGTATTGCAGATGGTCAGGATGGTGTCTCCGTCTTCGAACAGCTCAGCACCGTGCTTCGACAGAGCGAAATTTTGGTCCTCATCGTCCCGGGCCAGCTTGCTGGCGAACGTTGCAAGCTCATCGGCCGCCGCCCGTGGGTTTTTGCCGAGACTCGGCGCTCCCTCGGCGAGAGACCGATCGACAGCCCATGCAAGGTTCACGGCAGTGGGTCGGGCGCTCTTGAGATAGACACCGGCATCAAGCACGAACTGCGCAGGCTGCGGAGTCGTCAGCGCCTCTCGGGCAGCCAGAGCCATCCCATAGGCAGCAGCAACGCCGATTGCGGGAGCCCCGCGAGTGTTCATATTCTTGATGACTGAATATACATCTCTGTACGACGTACATTCGATCCACTCAATTTCGAAGGGGAGCTTGACCTGGTCGAGTACGCACAAACTGGAACCTGTCCACAACAGGCTCCGGAGTTCTTCACTCATTCGTCGAAGCGTCGAATCAGGCTGTGGCCTTCAGCTTCTTGAGACACTTGCCGCACACGCGAATCCTCTGAACCCTGCCGTTCATCTCTACCTGTACTGTGTGAAGATTTGGCAGGAAACGACGAGAACTACGCTGAATGGAATGGCTGACCGTGTTGCCTACCATTGGACCCTTGCCACAAATAGTACATACTCTGCTCATTTCGATGAACCTCCATGAAAAAGTAGGTTAATTTTACGTCAAAGGCCAACGAATTCAAGTTTGGTGGTATAATCGAATACCACATTTTGCCTGGAGAGTGGATATGACTGATACAAAAGGTAAAGTCGTTCTCAGCAGGAATGCAATGGAGGAAATCCTCCGGTTGGCTACCCTGAATGTTTACGGCGTGACAGGGCTGGCTCCCGTCACATTCGCCGAACGCTTCACTGGCGCTCTTGCGCTTCTGTCGACAGCGAAGGGCGTCGATGCTCGGATCAGAAAGGACGGCACGATCGAAGTGACCGTTCATGTCCGGCTCCAATATGGTCTTCGTGTTTCCGAAGTCGCCCGTACCATTGCATCACAGGTTCGCTATGTCTTCTGCAATATGACGGGGATTGCGCAGGAGAGAGTCGAGCTGAACGTCGTGGTCTGGTCCATTCGCGTCGAAAACGAAAACGAATAGCATCACTTCCGGAGGATATCTTGAAAGAAATCGGTTACAGTGAGCTTGAGGCGCTGTTCACGGCTGCTCTCGCCAGCCTCGAATCCCGCAAAGCCTTTATCAACAGCCTGAACGTTTTTCCCGTGCCCGATGGAGACACCGGCACGAATATGTCCCTCACCCTCCGAACTGCTCTGGAGGAAGTCCAGAAGAGTCAGCCCAAGTCCATGAAAGAATTGGTCTCGACATTGTCTGCCGGATCCCTCATTGGGGCGCGTGGAAACTCAGGCGTCATCCTGTCACAGATTATCCGCGGCATGGCAGTGGCAGCTGACAGCAAGCCGGTGCTAACGACGACAGATTTCACGCAGATGCTCACCAAAGCGACCGAGGTCGCATACAAGGCGGTGGTTACACCTGTAGAAGGAACTATCCTGACCGTCGTCAGACGCATGGCCGAGAGTGCGGCCGGGTTGCACCAGGAAAACTATACGGATTACCTGGCCGAGGTCATCAGGACGGGAAGACAAGCGGTCAAGGAGACAACTGGGCAGCTCCCTGCGCTGGCAGAAGCCCATGTGGTGGATGCCGGGGCCGAGGGCCTTGTGACGCTCCTGGAAGGTATGTTGATGAGTCTCCGGGGTGAGACGGTCACCTCCGGGAAATTGACACTCGAGGATGGGAGCGAGGAGCATGCCGCCCCGCGGGACCTGACGTACCGTTATGACACTGTGATCCTGGTGGCTTCCGACACGCTGCCGGAAACCGAAATCCGTGCAAAACTGACCGAACGTGGCGATAGCCTTGTCATGGCCTCGGCGGGCGGCCTTACCAAGATCCATGTCCACACCAACGAGCCATACGACACCATCCAGTACCTCATGAAGTTTGCCCCAATACGAGAGGGGCGCATCGAGGACATGCAATACCAGGCAAACGAGTATGCCAGCGGTCCGGCATCCGGGGCGGGTTCTTCCTCGAAGGCACTCGCTTCGACGGAGGGCTGCGCTGACGAGTACGTGCAGCGTGCATACGTGGTAGTGTCACCGGGGGCTGGATTTGACGAGATTTTCCGCAAACTTGGAGCGCAAATCATCGTAGGCGGCGGCGACACGATGAATCCGCCGGCTGAAGCTTTCGTCGCTCCCATCAAGGCATGCAACGCCAAGTCCTTTATTGTCTTCCCAAACAACAAGAATATCATCATGGCCGCACAACAGGCCGCCGACCTCGTTGACAAGGACGTGCAAGTGTTGAACGCTCGCCACCCGGTGCAGGCTATTAGTGCGCTGGTCCAGCTGGCTTCCTGTGGTCCCGATGATGACTGTCTGGCAGTCGCAAACCAGGCTATTGATGCGACAGATTTCTTTGCGGTCACGTGTGCAACCAAGAATGCCACGGTCTCTGGAATGGTTGTCCACAAGGGCGAGTATATGCTGCTCGTGGACGATAAGCTTGTGGGACTTGGACAGTCGGTCGAAGGAGCGCTGGTGCGCCTCAGAGAATCCCTCATCACTTGGGATGACAAATCTCTGGTATCGATTTACCGGGGCGCTGACTTTGCTGAGGCGTCGTTCGATGCGCTCGTTGCGACGTTGACCCGGCAATTCCCTGATCTTGAGATCCAGCCCTACTACGGAGGGCAGGCTTTCTACGGCGTCGTGGGGTCGGTCGAGTAATGGACAGCGCTCAGCTCAGACAACAGGTGACCATCGCCGTCGAAAGCCTGATACGGCGTATTGGGCAATCGTACGAGTTCACTGTCGTCCTCGGATCTGGACTGTCGAGCTTCGTGGACCGGATGGAAGCGCGGACGGTCGTTCCCTATGTCGAGATTCCGGGGTTTCCCGCGTCGACAGTCAAGGGGCATGCCAGCAAGCTTGTCGCGGGGAGCATCAGTGGACACAGAGTCTTGTGTTTTGCGGGTCGCTTTCATTACTACGAGGGCTATGACGCTGCCACGGTGACCATCCCTGTCCGGGTTGCCCAGGCCCTGGGTGTTCGTACCGCCCTCTTCACGAATGCGGCGGGTGGCATTGCGGATCGTCTGAAACTCGGAGACCTGATGGTCATCGAAGACCATCTCAACTTGCTTACCGCAGACAGCCCGCTTCGAGGTCTCGCCGACGAGGTTTTCGGTTCCAAATTCGTGAACATGTACACTGCGTATGACCCAACGGTCACGCGAGCGCTCAAATCAGTAGGCGAACGTTGCTCTTTGCCGATTGCGTCCGGCGTCTATGCAGCGCTCTCCGGGCCTCAGTTCGAGACCCGTGCAGAGATTAGAATGCTGCGGATTCTAGGAGCTGATGCGGTCGGCATGTCCACGATTCCTGAGGTGATTGTGGCAAACCAGGCTGGCATGCGCGTTGGCGGCGTCTCTGTCATTACCGACCTTGCGACCGATACGGTCACTGAACTCAGCCATGACCAGGTGCTCGCCACGGCGCGACGTGCCGATAAACACTTGGCGGAGTTGCTGACCGGTGTCATCGAGGGGACCGAGTCGTGAACAGGAACTTCGCAGAACTTATTGAGCAGAAGAAATCCGGCGGCGAACTCTCGGAAGAAGAGATCTCGTGGTGGATTGATGGTCTTGTGAGTGGCTCCATTCCCGACTACCAGACGTCGGCAATGCTCATGGCCATCTATTTCAAGGGGATGAATCCTCATGAGACCTCCTGGCTCACGCATTGCATCAGCACAAGCGGAGACGTCATCGACCTCTCTTCGCTGCACGGAGTGAAGTGCGACAAGCACTCATCGGGGGGGGTCGCCGATACCGTGTCCATCCCCCTCATCGCCATTGCCGCAAGCTGTGGTGCCGTGATGCCAAAAATGTCGGGAAGGGGCCTCGGCCACTCCGGCGGGACAATCGACAAGCTTGAGTCGATTCCGGGTTTCGACGTGAACCTGACGCCGCTGGTGTTCATGGAGATCGTCAACCGTCTAGGTGGAGCCATCATGGCTCAGACCGGCGATGTAGCTGTAGCCGACAAGAAGCTCTATGCTCTCCGCGACGTGACGGCAACGGTGGATTCTGTGCCTCTTATCGCATCCAGCATCATGGGCAAGAAGTTGGCGTCCGGTGCAGACGTGATCGTCCTTGATGTGAAGTGGGGATCGGGAGCTTTCATGGCAGGCAAATCGGAGGCCATCGAACTGGCGAAGACCATGGTTGGCATAGGAGAGGACAATGGCAAGAGGACAGTGGCCTATGTGACGGACATGAATGAACCGCTGGGTAACGCCGTGGGCAATGCCCTCGAGATCGTCGAGGCCGTCCAGGTTCTCAAGGGGCATGGCCCGGCCAAACTTGTCGATGTCATATTGACGCTCTGCGACGAGATCCTGATGCAGAGCGGGATCGTTCAGAAGCGCGAAGATGCCAGAACAATGGCTATGAATGCCATCGCGAGCGGGAACGCGCTGCAACGCTTCGCGGATATTGTCAGGGCGCAGGGAGGTGACCCTGTATTCATCGACCGGCCCGAGGTTTTGCCACAAGCCGCGGTCAGGCTGCCCGTCTATTCTCCGCGCAGTGGATTTGTCACGAGCATCGATGCGAAAGGCATTGGGCTGGCTGCCATGCACCTCGGCGCAGGGCGTCGAACAAAGGAAGATGTCATCGATCTGGCCGTCGGCCTCGTGCTGGACGTCAAGACCGGCGACGCAGTGAGTGCCGGACACCAGATTGCGACCGTTTACGCACGCACAGACGACGACGCACGTACGTGCGAACAGGAGATTCTGGGGTCCATCGTCGTCGGGCAAGCGTCCGTCCCTCGGTGGCAGACCGTCGTGGCAAAGATCAGCCGCCCGGACGGTGTGGTGACGTACGAGCATTCGTGAAAACGGTTATTCTCGGCCATGCAGGTGCGGACTTTGACTGTGTAGCCTCGATGGCTGGGCTGTCTCGGCTGTATGCCGGGGCCGTCCCAGTGTTGCCCGGGTCCCTCGAGCCGAACGTGGAGGAGTTCCTCCGGCTCTATGAGGGACGTTTTCGTTTTGTGCGCATGCCTGCGCCGTCCTTGCTCAAAGAAGACATCGGAACGGTCATCCTGGCCGACACGATTGTCGCATCCCGTCTCGGCGAGTACAAGGAGATCCTCTCACTGCCAGGGATAAGGCTGGTTGCCTATGACCATCATGAACCAAACTCCGCGAGCCTGGCACATATTGACGAGGGACATATCCGGAAGTGTGGAGCGACCGCGTCGCTTGTGACCGCCGCGCTCCGCGAGCAGCTGGTTCCCGTGAATCCGGACGAGGCTACACTTCTTGCACTTGGCATCTACGAGGACACGGGTTCGCTGCTGTTCCCCGAGACAACAGCATTTGACGTCGAACAGGCGGCCTATCTGCTCAAGGCCGGGGCAAGTCTTTCCATGGTCGCTCGCTATGTCACCACCTACCTGGTTCCAGAGCAGCAAACTGCTCTCGAGAACGCGCTGAACAGTGCACAGGTCAGAACGGTGGCTGGAGCACAGATAGCATTTGCCATCGTGCACGCAGAGCGGAACGTCGGCAACCTCTCGGTCATCGTCAACCGACTGGCTCAGATCATAAAGGCAGAAGCGTTGTTTCTCATCTACCAGACTCCCCAGGCTCTCTACGTTCTCGGGCGCAGTGATCGCCTGTTCAACGTCGCAGAGTTGCTTGCTCCTCTGGGGGGAGCAGGTCGGATCCATGCAGCAGCATCCATCCTGCGAGATGGAACATCCGCTGAGACTGCACAGGAGCACATTGTATCCACGATAGCCGCGAGGCATGCCCAGTGGCACCAGGTCGTTCGCGATATCATGACGCCCCATCCCGCGACAGTCTCCCAGGACCGGTCCGCCGAAGAAGCCCTGCACATAATGGTGAATCTTGGGTTCTCGGTGCTGCCGGTCGAACGTGATGGCCAAATTGTTGGTGTCGTGTCCAAGAAAGCTCTCGAGAAAACTTCCCTCACGCGGCTCCAGCAGAAGCCTGTGCATTACTTCCTGAATACACGGATTGCGGCCGTACCCCTCACGGCAACCGTCGAGGAGCTGATACGGGCGTTCGGTACGTATAACACAGGTCTCCTGCTGGTGATGGAAGAGGACTGCCTTCTGGGCGTCGTGTCGAGGTCCGATGTCCTCCACTACCTCAACAGCACGGCACATCCACAGAATGTCGTGGGGACAGCAGGCGTACGAGTCATCGCGCGTTCCGACCTCGATCGGCTGGGCGGAGGCGACACGGCTGCGACACTGGCCAGAATTGGTCAGATTGGCGATGCGGAGGAAAACCGCGCCTATCTGGTCGGCGGCTCGGTACGCGACGTCCTCCTTGGCAGGGTTCCCAACGATTTCGACATTGTCACGGAGAAAGACGTCTCGGGCGTTGCCGCGGCAGTCGCCAAGTCGTTTGATACCAACGTGATTTCTTATGGGCGCTTCATGACACACAAGGTTCGTATCCGAGAGCGGGACTACGATTTTGCAGCTGCTCGCCTCGAGTACTACGACTTTCCAGGTTCGCTGCCCACGGTCGCCCCTGCACCATTGATGAAGGATCTGCTGAGGAGAGACTTCACCGTGAATACTCTTGCCATGTCTCTTTCAGAGAGCGATTTCGGCACCGTGGTGGATGCTACCGGAGGGCTCCGGGACCTCGAAACACGGACCATCCGGATGACGTATCCCGACAGCTTTATCGAGGACCCTGCGCGGATACTGCGCGCCGTGGCAGCTCAGACACGTCTGGGTTTCGTTCTCGAGGACGGCACCCGTGAGAAGGCGAGGGAGGCTCTTGAGCTCGGGCTCTTGAATGTCCGGCGCAACAAACGTGCACAGGACGAGTTCAAGGAACTGCTCTTGAGCAGCAGGAGCGTCGCATCCATCAAAGCGCTTTGCTTGGTCGGATGTGGGCTCATTGGTCTTCCGCTCGTTCCGCCGCGGGCCGCAAAACTCCGACTCTTGTCCGCGCTCGACGAGGGTCTCCACGCGGCCGTGAACGGGATGGGGGCTCCTCCGTGGGTTGCGCCGCTTCTCGTGTGGCTGGGCAGCATTCCTTCTGGAGAATTGCAGGAGGTCCTCAAGGACTTCGGATTGAGCGATCGATTGGCTTTGGCGTGCCGGTCATGGCAGCAAAAGGAACGGACACTGCGCCGCCTTCTCGAGCAAGGAACATGTAAGGTGAGTAGTGTAGCAGAGGAACTTGAGGGCATCCCCTTGCCTATTCTCTCGGTTCTGGAGGGCCACCTCGCCGGATTGGAGACCACCGGACCCCGCGACCTCCTCATGACAGTCCTTTCACGGATGGACGAGCCGCCGCTGGCCTCAGGTGAGGACGTCGTGAACCTCGGTATTCCCGAGGGACGACAGGTCGGACTGCTTCTCGACCAGGTGCGACGCCTCCAGCTGGACAGCATGATCAGCTCCAGGGAAGAGGCTGCGGCATATCTGTGCGCGTCGAAAGGTTGACGCATGGCCGTCCGCGTCTATAATAAAATTCACGCAGGCCCTTCCCTGACGTGCGCGCAACGTAGGGGCCCATAGCTCAACGGTAGAGCAGGTGGCTCATAACCACTTGGTTCTTGGTTCGAATCCAGGTGGGCCCACCACCTCATCACAACTGCGTCTTCAGCACTGCTCCTGAACTCCGCCGACTCGTTGCACTTCCCCATTCACTAGCTTCTGTGCGTCGGCATATTCCCCTTGTCCCATGGTACGGAAAGCCGCCCCCGGCAGGCGCCAGGAGCGGAGATACTGTCGACCTGATAGCCCAGGTCAGGGCCAGTAGGTCCGGGAGATGGTCCGGGAGATGGTCCGGGAGATCGGTTCCCAGGAGAGGTCGAGGCCTATGTTCTCAACCACTGCCCGGGTCTAGTCCAACTCGCAGGTGGAAAGGATCGGTGTGCCGCATATCTCGCGACGATTGCGGAGCATGTGAAGTAGGATGTCCACTGCACCGTCGAGTTCCTCGTGACTCCTTCAGGCGAGTGCGCCTGTGTAGCCAAGGATCCCGACAATCTCTCAGAGCGGGTTGAAGACGTATGGGCACGGGGCATAGCAGCAACAACGAAGCAGCAAAAGAAGGTACTGACTAAGGTCTCCCGTGGCAAGACTCTGTGTGCGGCCGATCGTCAGACATCGTGTCGGTTCCACAATTGTCTCGTGCAATAGGAGTCCCACAGATCCTTGAAGTCCTCCAGTCTTGCCAAAGCACCGGAAGGCTGGGGCTCTACTGTCGAGTCGCTAACAGTGCCTAGTTTAATCTGTTGGGGGGGACATCGACTTCTCTTGACCTAATTCCACGGCGCGAAGGCCGTGTGTTGTGGAGAGCGTCGGACGACTCATGCGATGCCCTCCACAACACACAGGAGTTGCCTACATCTTGCTTTCTACTCTCCTTAGGAAGTCCCTGACAACTTCTACGTACTTGTCGGGGTACTCAAGATGATGCTCGTGAGATCCCCCGGGGAATACCACCAATTCGGAACCTGGGATGAGTTTCTGGTAGTGTCTATTGGTTTCGGGAGTGCTCTCATCGTATTCGCCGCATGTGAGCAGTGTTGGAATGCTGATTTGCCCAACCCTATCCATAGAGCTCCATTCCTTCAGGTTTCCGGTGCAACTGAATTCGCTGGGGCCCCACATGTACTCGTAGAGATCCTGACTCATGATATTCATGCTGTCGGGCCAAGGCTCCAAGCGGCAGAAGAACTGGTGATAGAAATACTTCGTGGCTTCCGCATAGGCTTGAGATTTGTAGTCCTTCCTTTTCTCAGCATCCTCAACAATGCTCCTTAGATCGTCTGGCATTTCCTGCAGGTGTTTCAGTTGGTCATCGCACCACAGCTGCGAACTGAAATTGGCCCCTGAGAATATCAAGCTCATGACGCCATCAGGCTTCCTCGAGACCATATACTCCGAGGTCAACATGCTGCCCCAGGATTGGCCTAAGATGTGCAGTTTGTCAAGCCCCAACTGGTGCCGCAGTGTTTCCAGGTCATCCATGAAGCTCTGTATGTTCCAGAGTGTTCGATCACCGGTCCGGTCAGACTGCCCCGAATCCCTTTGATCGTAGAAGACAACCGGCCGCTCATCACCCAGAAGGGATATGGGCCCAAAGAGATAGTCGTGACTCTGGCCTGGTCCACCATGCACTGTCAGAAGGGGTGTTCCGGCCTTGTCGCCTCCGACGATCCTATACCATAGCCGACCGTTTGAGGTGTGGATGTACCCGGTGCTTTCGCTACTGATTGACACGGGCCTCACCCCCCATATGCAAGCTCTTTCTGTGGGTATCCTTCGAGACAAAGTCGAGGAATGTCTCTTTGACTGATTTGTCCGGGCCACCCGTAAGCTTGCTGACTACGAGCAGGGTAATCGTGCTCGCTATCAGACCGGGAACCGCCTCATACACATACTTCGACAGACCCAAGTTCCACCAGAGGAGGACCGTGGCCATTCCGACGACCATGCTCCAAATGGCACCTTTCGTGTTGACTCTAGATGAGTACAGCGAGAAGAGAACCAGAGGGGCAAAACATGCACCGAGTCCTGCCGTGGCAAACAGGGCGACCTTATAGACGAGTCCTCCCTGCAAAGACAGCAACATTGCAATTGCCGAGATCACAACAATCGCAACACGTTGAACGACGACAAGCTTCCTATCATCGGTGACCTTTGCGATTCTTCTGTAGGTACCGGACGCGAAAGATGCAGCTGCAGTCAGCAGATAGGCACTAAGGGAGGACAACAGGGCTGACATGACGGCTGCCGCGAAGAACCCTATCATTTTGACTGAGAACAGGGCCTTGGCCAGGAGCAGGAAGGTCTGTTCCGGATCTTCGATGGTGGGGAACATGCTTCTCCCCATCATTCCAATGATCACAGCGCCATAGCACGTTACTCCCACCCAGATCATTGCTATCACTGTTGAAGCCTTCACTTCTTTTGGATCCTTCATGCCCATGTAGGTTGTGATCACGTGAGGCTGGCCAGGGTAGCAGATTCCCACCCCCAATCCACCGGTGATCAGGGCAACAATCGGCCAGAATCCCGTTACTCCACTGAACAACGAGAGCAAGTTCTTATCTTGGCTCAGCAAGCTCGTTGCAAGACCACTACCACCTCCCACACGAGACAACGCGGCGGCAGGAACCAGAACCAACGCAATAATCATGAGTGTGCCCTGTACCAGGTTGCTCCAGCTGATCGCCAGGAATCCGCCCAGGAAGGTGTAAACGAGGGCGATGGCAATGCCGATGTACATTCCACTGCGATAGCTAACGCCGAATGCGGCAGTCATGAGCTTTCCGCTGCCAATGACCTCAGCAGACGAATTGACAGTCATGAACACAACGATTACCAGACCGGCAATCGTTGCAAGTACTCCTGACTTGTCTCCTAACCGGTTCTCGAAGAACTCCATGAGCGTTATCGAGTGATAGTACTCGGTGATTCTTCTGAGCTTCCCAGCAACTACTGCCCAATTAAAGAAGGTGCCAAATAGCAGGCCAATCAGCAGCCAAATGGACCCGTATCCTGAGGTGAATGCCATTCCAGGAAGCCCTAACAGCAGCCAACTACTCATATCGGTGGACTCGGTCGAAAGAGCCGAGATCCACTTGTTGTTCGACCTGCCTCCGAGGGTAAAATCGTCATAGGACTTCGTCTTCCTAAACGTTACGTATCCAATTGCTACCAACATCACCAGGTAGACTACAAAGATGAACACGCTCATCTTCCACCCTCCTCATCCTTGCTGTAGAAGAAAGCGACTGCTGCAATCAGAGACAAAAAGAACGGCAAGAAGAAGAAAAACGTTGCGGTTCCGATGCTCATCGATTCTCCTCCATCTTCACACTCTCGACATGTCCATCGCTTCTGTTTGCGAAGTTTCTACGAACCCACAGCTACAAACAACTTCTTGTTTGGCCCCTTCTCTGACCTCCCTTCGTCTCTGGCTAACTTGACCATTCTCTTTTATCACCTTTCACATTTCGTGTCAAGCTTTTGCGTCGGATGACGAAGAAATGCGAGTGAATGATGACACGGTAGACTCATCCGCGAGGCACACCTGGCCGACATCAAGCGTCTGTGCACCTCAAGACGATACACCATTGTGCAGACCTACCAGGACGCCGTGAGTGGAGCCACGTCAAACCGCCCCGGATTTCAACAGATGCTCTCAGATGCAAAGAACCAGGAATTCAGCGCCGTCATTGTTGCGAAGTTGGACCGGCTGGCACGATCACTGGTGCTCCAGTTGATGACCACTGACGAATTGCAGAAGCTGGGCGTGCAGGTGATCTCCGTCGCGGAGCCTATGGGAGAACAGGACCAGGACACCGCGAGACTCATTCGGTCCGTAATGGGCGCGTTCTCTGAGTTTGAACGGTCGAGGATCAACTCGCGCATGAGCGGAGGAAGACGAGAAAAGGCCAAGACAGGAGGATACTCAGGAGGGCCGCCGCAATTCGGCTACATCTCGAGAGGTCACCAGCTTGTCGTCGACGAAGACCAGGCTCAGATTATCAAAAAGGTGTTTGCATGGAGAAACCAGAGATGGACACTGCATGAGATTGCGGAAGCGTTGAACAAGGAGAGTACGACCAGGCGAGGAATGCAGTGGCAACCGAGGCAGGTATCCAGGATCCTTGAGCACCGAAGTATGTACCGCGGGCGCTATGCCTATGCGAAGACTGAAACGAAGGGCCAGCAAGAAGCGATCCTGCGGTAACGCCGGACAGCTCGGAAAACGAAGAAACCCCTCTTGTGAGGGGCTCTTCTGCTACTGTGAGACGGCGTGTCCGCGCTGGCTTTGACACGATCCTGGAACGGAACTACTAGCAGGACAAGGTGACGGGCGCAGCCGGACGCGTCCAGCCAGGTCGGTCGTGCCGGACTGATACCCAGACTCGTAAACGGGCGCAGGCGGTCCATTGGCCGTACCTCGACAACGCGTTGAACATGGTACGAAAGCAGAAAGGCCAGGAAAAATCATAGCGCCCACGTCCGGGCCGTGGATACTGCCTGGGCCTTGACTATCCTGAGCTCCATTCCTGCTGCTCCTTTCTCATCCCAAGGACCAGCAGTATTCTGTCATCCTTCACGTCCTTGTTCTCATGAGTTGACGGAGCAAGTTCACCTCCATTTTGGATGAGTCGATGCGCTATTGCAAAAAAAAGGCG
>Ga0209881_1000012_pt1 | contig 58096 bp, 54 predicted proteins | sample PersoiDNA2013193_FD_185804 | JGI IMG/M metagenome (GOLD analysis project Ga0209881, IMG submission 185804) | Permafrost soil microbial communities from the Arctic, to analyse light accelerated degradation of dissolved organic matter (DOM) -... | ecosystem: Environmental > Terrestrial > Soil >... | reverse complement strand
CTTAACTCTGTCCAGATCGTTCAGGACATCCGGATTACACCCAGAGACCTCGACTACCATGTGTCTACCTTCGGTGCGCATTTCGACCACCACCCCCTTTCAAAGATTAGTAAAGTAAGGATGAGGACGTTACTTTAACGTCTAAAATCATACCAGCAATCGACCGGATTGCAATGACGATGGGCCTCACGCTTGCGCGTCCGCAGCAGGGCTCGCACCTGACCCGACACCCCGGCGTGATCATTCCCAACCCCATCGCTGCGCGTCTGCTCTCTATGGGCAGACTACCTGAAGACTTGTAAGAATGCATCAGCCCACTAAGATAGATGGGAATAGTGAATCGCACCAATTGGACCGTGGGGCGGTCTCTAGTGAGACGCAGTAGCTCAACAGGAGGTCCCCAGATGTTCCTGCAAGGCAAGAGACAGGGTGCAAGCTTCCTGATCATGGTGGTGATCATGGCTCTCGTGATGAGCATGTTTGCCATCTCGGTCTCACAACTGTCTCGATCACGGTCTTCTACGCTCATCAGCGACGCAACCGAGAAGCAGGTCCTCTTCCTGGCAGAAGACGCGGTAAATCAGATGATTCTTCAGTTGAATACAGATTCTTCGATTAGAAACATCAGTTCACCTGACCCTTTAGATATTGGAGCGAATTTTCGGTATGATGCTTCATATATTCCGAGCACAGACACAGATCCTCCTTTCAATCATAGTACTAGCAGTGGAACGGTTAGAGGCACGGGTTACTGTGTCACGGGGACAGGGACCTATTCAAAGACTGTCTATCTCGAAGTGCAAGAAACCGGTTCAGGTCTTGCTGGCGTGAAGAGAACATGGCGCGAAGACTACTAGGCAGCAAAGCAGGAGAAAGTCTGGTGGAGCTGGCAGTGTCAATTGCCGTTCTCTCACTCATCGTGCTGTGGGCAATGTCGGCGTTCGGAGCATACGCCAAGACCGGGCAGGACCTGGATTCGGTCGGGCAGGCCATGTCTCTGGCGGACAGCACCATGGAGACGTTGAAAACGTATTCTCTGACTGATTTCAACGGAACCTTGCCAGCCTGCCCATCGACCAATTTTCAATACGTGTATGCCGTGGTAAAGACAGGTCCGACCAACAGCCTCACGCTGATAGAGGTCACCATAGATGTGTTGGACAAGGCAACTCCACCCAACAACGTCTATGTCGTGATGACCAGCTTCCTGAGGGATGAAGGAGGGCTGAATGTCGGGGGCTAGGAAACGGCGTGGCACCACACTAGTGGAACTGAGCCTGGTCATCGCAATCCTGGCGATGGTCGCATTGCCGTTTGCTGCGTTCGTCTCACAGAACCTGAAGACTACGGTGCAGTCCAGTACACAGCTCAAGGAACAGATGGTCCTGGAACAGGTCATGCAGGACATGGAAAAGCACCTGAGGTCTGCCGTCAGAACCCCTTCTCTCATGAACCCGACTCCCAATGAGATAGTCTTCTACTCCGTAGTCCCTGAGGCGGTGGCGAGTAACTTGCCGAAGCAAACACAATACAAGTACTCTCTCGCGGACGGACTTCTGACGAAGTCTGTTGACACAGCCAGCGCGACGTTCCCCGACGGGCTGGAAGCCGGCATGATTACCAGCATGACGTTTCCGGAGGGGAACCTGGACCCCACCAACCCTCCCTGCTACATTACCGTGCTGCTGGAAGCTGGAACCACGGCACCCGAGAAGACCGTACTGCGAAAGACCATCTACCTCCGCAATTACACGTCCACCGTCAGCATAGTGAAGATACTTGGAGTGACGGTACCTAGAACTGGCGATTTTCCGGTAACAACAATCACGCCAACAACTCAATACACAGGCATAGTAGCGTGGACACCCGCACTGCCTGTTGGAGAAAAATTCAAGAACGCTACGGAGTACACAGCAACAATCACAGTCGCACCAATAGGGGGTTATACATTGACGGGTGTGGCGGCGAACTTCTTTACCGTGGCTGGAGCATCAGTAGCAGTGCCAAATGATATTAATGCAGGCATTGTAATAACAGGAGAATTCCCAATGACAGGTGAGATAGGTGCAACACCACTAGCAATCACGCTTCCTACGCTGACGCTGTCGAAGCCATACGATGGCAACACGACAGCCGTAGTCACCGCAGGAACATTGATTGGAGTCGTCAGTCCTGATATCGTAACGGTAACTGCCGTAGCAACGTACGATACGGCGGCTGTCGGGATGGGCAAGACCATCACCGTTGTGTACAGCCTGGCCGGAGCGGATGCGGCCAAGTATGTCAAACCAGTAGACTACACAGTAACAACTGGGGTGATCACGGCAGAAGCCATCACGGTCACGGCTACCGGTCCGACCAAGGTATATGGGACCGCCCTCACCGCTGGAACCAGTACCACGAACTTCACAGCCAGTGGAGCAATCGCCGGTGAGACCGTCACGAGTGTGACCCTGACCCCGGATGCAGCAGGTCTTTCCGCTACCACGGCAGCTGGGGCAGCCTATGTCGTCACCCCCTCCCTGGCAACCGGGACCGGTGGCTTCCTCGCAAGCAACTATACGATCACCTATGTCGCCTACAACGGGACGGTCGGTCAGAAAGCCTTAACGGTCACGGCCACCGCTGGACAGTCCAAGACCTACGGCGCAGCGGACCCGACCTTCGCCTACACGTTCGCTCCTGCTCTCGTCGGCAGCGATGTCATGTCCGGCGCACTGAGCCGTGCCACCGGTGAGAACGTCGGTACCTATGCCATTACCCAGGGTACGCTCACTGCCGGCACCAACTACACGATCACCTTTGTTTCCAGCACCTTCTCCGTCACGGCGAAATCCATCACGGCGATCGGTGTAATAACCGACGACAAATTTAAAATAGGTTCTGTATTGACAGCCGGTGCATTGACGCCATCGGGCGCAACAGTAACTTATCAGTGGCAAAGAGCTAACTCGGCAAGTGGCCCGTATACAGACATTAGTGGAGCAACATCAAGCACCTACACTCCAGTTACCCCCGCCGACAAAAATATGTTCATCAGGGTTGTCGCAACAGGTACGGGCAACTACTCTGGTACGGTAACAAGTGCAGCAACAGAAAAAATAAACCCGTAGTTCCACTTCCAGCGGGCTACACAGTACTGGTGAAATATGGGGTCAGCTGGTAAATACGCCAATGGTGGTAAGTATGCCTTGACAGGGCTGGATTCCCGCCTGCGCGGGAATGACGAGCCGCGCGCCAGGGCGTGTTGCATTGCTGCTGGAAGTCCCTATAGTGGCGCTACAAGACACGCTGCCTTAAAGGAGACCTTGACCGATGGCTGAACCGAAGAAGACGGGGGAGCTGCTCGTCGAAAGTGGCATCATTACGCCGCAGCAGCTGACCGAAGCACTCGATGAACAGAAACGGACTGGGAACAAACTGGGGCAGATCTGCGTCGAACGTGGATTTGTCGCGCCTGCTGTCCTGGGCAAGGTGCTTCAGGACCAGCTAGATATTCCCTACGTCCATATCGATGAAAGCTCCATCGACCCTGCAGCTCTGAGCATGCTGTCAGAGGAGTTCATCAAGGTCAACCACGTCCTGCCGTATGGGCTCGACGGCGAACGGCTCAGTGTTCTTGCGATCCCTCCTCTCAATCCACGCGCGCTGGAGGAAGCGTCATTGCGCTCCGGCAAGAAGCTCACCGTGGCCATCACTACGGAGCTGGAGTTTCTGCAATTGCTTAATGGATTGTTTGGCCTGAAGCAGCGCTCGAAGAAAATGGAGCAGCAGTCAGCAGCCGCCATAGCGACCCGTCGCAACCAGACTGTCCCGGTCATTCCTCTGGTGCCAGGTGCCGAAGCCCCCGCCATTCAGTTTGCCAACAGCATTATCTCCGACGCCATCAACGCATCAGCATCGGACATCCATATCGACCCCCAACCCGGCTTCTATCGTGTGCGATACCGTATCGACGGCATCCTGCACGACATCACCACCATGGTGCAGGAACAGGCCGACGGCGTCATCTCGCGCATCAAGGTCACGGCCGGTATGGATATCGCTGAACGGAGACGCCCGCAGGACGGGCACTTCTCTGTGCGCTACCAGGAACTGGTCTTCGATTTCCGTATTGCGTCGGTGGGGTCCACCTTTGGTGAGAAGCTGACCATCCGCATCCTCGACAAGAAGAATGTCAGCTATGCGCTGGACCGCCTGGGCATGTTGGCCGCGCAGGACGGCACCTATCGCCGCATTATCGCCAAACCTTACGGCATTATTCTGGTCTCCGGTCCCACCGGGTCAGGCAAGACGACGACACTGTACGCAACCCTGAACCGGCTGAGCAGCCGCGAACATAGCATCGTCACCATCGAGGATCCTGTCGAGTACGACCTTGAAGGCGCCGTACAGATCCAGGTGAACCCTCAGGCGGGCCTCACGTTCGAGTCGGGACTCAAGTCCATCCTGCGGCTGGACCCCAACATCATCATGGTCGGCGAAATCCGTGACCTGCCGACCGCACGTATTGCAGTGGAAGCGGCGTTGACCGGTCACCTGGTGCTGGCATCCATCCACACCAATGAGGCCGCGAGCGTTCCGATCCGCCTCATGGAACTGGGTGTCGAACCCTATCTGGTAGCCTCCTCACTGGCGGGCATCGTGGCACAGCGCCTGGTGCGCATCATCTGCGCCGGATGCAAGACCCCGTATGTGCCCACAGACGTCGACCGGGCACTGTTTGTGGACGCCGGACGCCCGGACCCTGGCACTCACCTGTATCGGGGCACCGGGTGCGCCTCGTGCGGCGACTCCGGCTACATGGGACGCTCAGGCATCTTCGAAGTGCTCGACGTCACGCGCTCCCTGCGCCAGCTCATCGAACAGCGTCCCAGCGCCGAGCGTATCCGTGACGAAGCCCTGAAAGCAGGCATGATGGACATGAAGACAGCCGGGTTGATCCGCGCCGCCGAAGGCGTCACGACGCTGGAAGAAGTTCGGCGCCTTGTCCCCGCAGGAGACTGATGCCAACCTGGAAGTATGAGGCCAAAGACAAGCTTGGAGCAACGGTGCGCGGTCTTGTGGACGCTCCGGACGCCATCACTGGTTCCGATCAGCTGTCTCAGCAGGGCCTGCTGATCCTGTCCCTTCGCAGGCACCACGCCCTGCCCATAAGCTCCATCAGAAATACCGTGTTTGGAACACGCGTCCCTGCGCGCGAGATGGTCATCTTCACCGACCAGTTTGCCATGCTCATCGAGTCGGGCTTACCACTTGTCGATGCGCTGGGCATCCTGCGTGAGCAGACCGGCAGTGCAGTCCTCAAAGATATCCTTAGCCGTTCAGAGAACTCCATCCGTGAAGGGTCCAGCCTGTCACAGGCGTTTGCCCGCTTTCCGACGGTCTTCCCCAATTCCTATATCGAACTCCTCCGGCTGGCGGAGGCCAGTGGCAACCTGGACAAGGTCCTGAGAGCTCTCTCAGTCGACACACAGAAACAGTATGAAACACGGCAGAAAATCGCATCCGCCCTTGCCTATCCAAAGTTCGCGTTCATGGTGGTCATCGGTGTCGTCGTTTTCATGCTGGTCTTCATCATGCCGAAGTTTGTCAGCATGTACGCCAGCGCGAAGGCGCAGTTACCGGTACCGACGCGCATCGTCATAGCGTTGTCGGCGTTCATCCGGAACGACTGGATGTTTCTGATCGCAGGCATCGTCATTCTGTTCCTGGTGTTCAAGGCACTGTACCGCGCTACATCTGTTCACGAATCCGTGGACCGCGTTGCTCTGCGTGTTCCCGTCATCGGCAGCATCGTGTATATGGGTTCGCTGACCAGGTTCACGCGGTCGCTGGCGTTGCTGGAACGCAGCGGCATCAACGTTCTGGAGGCACTGCACCTGTCGCGCGCCAGTCTGCAAAACGCATGGCTGGAGAACCACGTTGCGACCGTCATGCAGTACGTCGAAGCCGGCCAGCCTATGTCCGACGGATTCACCCGCGCAGGAGTCTTCCCTCCGATGCTGACCAAAATGACCGCCGTTGGCGAGCGCGGGGGGCGCGTCGACGCGATGCTCGAGCGTCTCAGCTTCTTCTGGGACGAGGACCTCGACCACCGCATCAAACGTTTGTCCAGCCAGCTGGAACCCGCAATGATCGTCGTCCTGGGTATCGTGGTCGGATTCATCGCGCTGGCCATGTATCTGCCAATGTTCAGCATGGCCCAGCTCATGAGCAGGTAGATGATGATTTTTGTCCGGGGCTGACACTTGACAGGCGCGCGCATGCTCAGTAGAATTGCATGCTCAGTAGAATTTCAGGTTTAGAGATATCACATTCTCTTAGGAGGCCGAATGAAGAGACAGAGGAAAGGATTTACACTTGTCGAACTCGCGATCGTCATCGCCATTCTCGGCATTCTGGCCGTCGTCGCGATCCCGAAGTACCAGGGCATGGTCGACGAAGCACGCTCGGCAGCAGCCAAAGCCCAGCTCGGCACCGTGCGCTCTGCGATTGCTATCTACTACGCGAAACACCAGGGCGCGTTCCCAGCTACTATTGACGCAGATCTGTTCGCAGACGGCAACATCGCCAAGGTCGAGATCACCAACACGGACGGCGATGTGATCAGTTCGGCCGACGTACTGGTAGTTAACACAGTTGGTGACATCCCCTTTGCAGTGGGCAATATAACTACTGACGGCGGCTGGGTCTACAACAATAATACCGGAGAAGTACGCATCAACCACACTGCCACCGATCCTGTCACTGGCGGCGCTGCCTGGTGGACCTACTAGAAGTCTGCCCTTCAACCAACAAAACAGGCCCGCTTCGGCGGGCCTTTTCATTGCACGACACAGGGTCGCAATTCCTCCCACGCCACTTGGCAAAACCACGGCACACGCTAAACTAACGAATTAGACAGGAACATAGAAGCAGAGGAGCAACCGATGAAGCGACAGGTGTGGGGCATTCAAGTCACGGAGACATCCATCGCCGCAGTCCTTGTCGAGCGCGTCGGCGAGGGATTTGCTGTTGCGCACAGCGTGCAGATCCCACTCGCCGAGGGTGTCGTCGACCCCAACAGTGGAGCCTGCCTGGACGTTGGCCAGCTTGCAGGAGCACTGCGGACGCTCAGGCTCGCCGAGAAGATCCGAGGACCAGTGAGCCTCATTCTGCCCGAGCCAGCGTATGTGTCGCGCCTGCTGCGCGTCCCTCCCATGAAACCCCAGGAACTGACCAGGGTCATCCGCAACGAACTGTCGCGATACGCCGCATACAGGGGCACGGACTTCCTGTTCGACTACACGTCCACTCCGATAGGGGTGCAACTAGCTGTCTACACCAGCTCGGTGAAGCGCGACGTGCTTGCAGAGTACCGCAAGGTCATGCGCAGAGCTGGGCTGTCCGTCGCGTTGGTGGTCGACTCCCTGCAGTCCACGGCACGCGCGCTGGCGGAGTTCACCGGCGTGAACGCAACCCACAGGCCGTGCGTTGCAGTCATGTCGCGCGCTATGACCCGCCTGGGGATCGCCGAGCACACCATTGAGGCCAGCAGCACAATCGATATGGGACAATCAGAGCTGGCCAGCGATGTCTCGGTCGCGCTGCTGGGTTCGCGCATCAAGTCGGCACTTTCGTTCTTCGAACAGGAGCTGTCAGCGGAACCTGGCGACCTGTACGTCTCCGCAGAGAAACAACTGCCCGCCGAGAAGGTTCAGGAACTCGCCCTGCGCATCAATCGACCTGTCCATGTTATCACGCTGCAGCAGGAGGGCGCTTCCAGTGTAGCTGCCGGGGCCGCTGTCCTGGCCTTCTCCCCCACCAGTGCCCATGCATGCAACAACCTTCTGGCTCACCTTGTCGCTCAGCATGCCGAGGGAGGCCGCAGATGGGTGGCGGCACTTGTGCTGGTAGTTCTGGCCAACGCCGCTTTGGGCATCACCTGGCACTCACTGACGACGGGCTTTGCCAGTATCAGCCGGCAGGAAACTGCGACGGCAGCAAACTTAGCCATGCTTAGCCAGCAGACGCAGGAACTCGCGACGCTGCAGATGCAGGCGAAGGACCTGACGGCTCAGCTGGGAGCGCTTGCCAACACGCAAGCACTGACGGACAGCGATTTCACGGCCGCTGACTTCCGGATGCTGGCAAACGCGATCCCGCCGGGGGTGACCATCACGCATGCCTCCATCGCAAGTGACAGCCTTACCGTAGACGGCACAGCAACGGCATATGCCGCCATCGGCAAGCTGCTCCGCTCATGGACAGCGACCGAGCTCGTGCAAGCCGGCAGCTTCAAGTCGGCTCAAGTACAGGGAGGATACCAATTCCACTGCGAATTCCGGACCACGAAGGGAGGGCAGTCATGAAACGCCGCATAGCGGTCGACAACGTCCTCCTGATCGCCGTCATCGTCGAGAGCATCGCCGCTCTGGCCTTCATGGGTGTGCAGGGCTCCCGTTTGCTGACCCTGACACACAAGCTCTCTGCTGAGACGACGCAACTCGCGCAAGAAAACCAGAAGCTGGAGGCCATACAAGCCCTGCGTGCGCAGATAGGGCAGGACACCAGGACACTGACCGAACATGAGGCAGCTGGTGCACGGGTCGGGACAGACAAGGACCTGGTCGCCTTTTTCGAGAAGATGGATGGTTTGGCGCGCTCATCCGGGCTTGTGTGGACCGGTCTGGTCTTTCAGGGCTTCGGTACGGTGACGATGCCTGGTCCGGGGTACCCGCCCAACCTCAAGGTGGCAACCTTCAGTCTGACAGCCAAGGGGACATGGGGTCAATTCCTTGCGTTCGTGGACACCATCGCGCGCTATCCGGGAGTCGTCTCGCTTGGAGGCCCGCTTGAACTGCCATTCCTGGGAGGAAAGGCTGCGGCTGAAGTGCTGAACGTACCCATCAAGTTTTACATGAACTCGCCCAACGACCCCTCCTGGATGATCCAGAAGGGAGGCTTTGCGGTCATTGCACCGCCAGCCGGCCCCTCGGCGGCACCCACAGCGCCATAGGTTCGATCAGGCGGCCGATACGGCCGAGATACGCTCAGTCTGCAGGAATGTCCGGCTTCTCGTCCAGTTCGCCGGGTACATCCTCGGCGTCCAGAACTGTCTGTGCTGCCGTCGCATTCTCTTCATCCACCAGGATGTCGAATGACCCGAAGGGGCCCTGGTAGACCGTACCGTACCCGTCCCTGACCGAGCGCTTGGCCATTGCCGGAATCCCGGCAGCAGCAAACAGGCCGACAATCATGTTTGCTTCCATTTCATCTGAAGCTGTCGTGATAGCAATCAGTTTTGTATCCATAATGTTAGTATACCACTATGGGGTCAGCTGGTAAATAAGCCAGTGGTGGTACATGCGCCTTGACAGGACTGGATTCCCACCTGCGCCGAGAGCACCCCTCAGAAGCGCCCCTCGTATTGGAGAAAAATACTCGGGGGCATTGGAAAGAAATGGTCGGGAGGGAATGACGGAGAGGGGCTACGCAAGAAGCCCGGCGACAGCTTCATCATTGCATTTTCGGTCCATGATCGTAAAATATGTGAGAATCAGTTGTGGAGGTAACCATGGTCAGAGTACGCTACGCACCGAGCCCCACCGGACACATTCATGTCGGCAATGCCCGGACAGCGATTTTCAACTATCTGTATGCCAGACACGAGGGCGGAGCCTTCATCATGCGTCTCGACGATACCGATCTCGAACGATCGACCGAAGAGAACATCGACTCGATGCTCGACGACATTCGCTGGCTAGGTCTGAATTGGGACGAAGGGTTCCTGAAAGGCGGTAACTTCGGTCCCTATCGCGAGACTGAGCGCAAACCCCTCTACGATACGTACCTCCAGCAGCTGCTGGATGAGGACAAAGCGTACCGGTGTTTCTGCACCAAGGACGAGCTCGAGGCCGAACGTCGCAAGGCGGAAGCAGAACATCGCATCTATCGATACGGCGGCACCTGCGCCCACCTTACTGCTGAACAGGTCGAGAAGAACATCACGGAAGGCAAGCCGTACGCCATACGCCTGCGCATTCCAGAGGAAGACGTCGTCGTCCACGACCTCATTCGGGGCGACGTCCAGTTCAAGTCAGAGGAATTCGATGACTTTGTCATTGCCCGTCAAAATGGGATTCCCATCTACAACTTCGCAACCGTTATCGACGACGCCCTGATGAAGATCACGCACGTCATCCGGGCAGAAGAGCACTTGTCCAATACGCCACGCCAGGTCTTCATCTATCGGGCACTGGGCTTCGACGTGCCGCAATTCGCCCACGTCTCGCTGATTCTTGCCCCGGATCACAGCAAGCTCTCGAAGCGACACGGCGCCGTTTCCGTCGGCGACTACCGCACGGAAGGGTACCTGCCCGAGGCACTCATCAACTACCTCGTGCTCCTCGGATGGTCCCCCAAGGACGACCGTGAGTTCTTCACGGTGGACGAGCTGATCAAGGAGTTTTCGCTTGGGGGTGTGAGCAAATCCGGCGCCGTCTTCGACAAGAAGAAACTAACGTGGATGAACCACATGTACCTCGCCAAAAAAGATGCGGCAGCCATTCTGACGATCCTCAAGGGTGACTTCGCCGAGCAGTATGCTGCAGCATTTGGTGGACTCCCTGAAGACAAGACGCTGGCTGCCATCGACCTCACCAAGGGTAATGCGCAGGTCCTCCCGGACTTCTTCCGGCTCGCTCGCAACATCGTCCAGCCAGACGTCGTCATCACGGACGAGAAGTCACAGGAAGTCATCGGCTCGCCTGAGGCAAAACAGGTCCTGCAGTACCTCATGGAACACTTCGCCGCTATCCCATTCGGCCAGGGCGACGACGCAATGAGCTCGTGGGTGGAAGACCTTCGCAACCAGATCCCACTCCCGGCCAAGAAGCTCTACAGTCCCATCCGTGTTGCGCTGTTCGGCGCCAAGGACGGCCCGGAGATCGTCAAGCTGTTCCTGATGCTCGAGCCATCCTCCATCCACGAACGCCTGCAAAAAGCTTTGGCCCTGTAGCCAGTTCTTCACTCCAAAAAGACAACCCCTCAGCGTTGCTCTTGCTGAGGGGTTGTTTCCATGTCGAAACTCATCGAACTGGAGCGCGCGCGCAGAGGCGCACAAAGGAAGGAGCGCGAAAGGGACTACAGCTTGTTGGCTTCGGCGATAAGAGTGTCGATGAAGGCGGAAGGCTCGATATTGCGGACGGGTTCGCCACGCACAAAGAGGACGCCCTGGTCACGGCCGCAGGCAATGCCGACGTCTGCCGCCTTCCCCTCGCCGACACCGTTGACGACGCAACCCATGAGGGCAACGGTCACTGGCTTCACGATCTCACCCAGCCGTGCCTCGAGCTGAGCCACAAGGGACAGGATGTCGGGGACTTCACAACGGCCGCATGTCGGGCACGACACAATCTGTGCGCCATGTCTCCGCAAGTCCAGCCCCGAAAGCAGCATCCATGCCGCATCGACCTCCAGACCCGGGTCGCCGCTGATGGAGTACCGAATCGTATCGCCGATACCGTCGAGGAGCAAGGAACCGATGCCGGCGCTGCTCTTGACAAGCGACTGTCTCAGCGGTCCTGCCTCCGTGACCCCAAGATGCAGAGGGTAGTCGCTGCAGCCTGCAACAATGCGCACGGCTTCCACCATCTCACGCACATCGCTGCTCTTCACGGACACCACGATGTCATGAAAGTCCGCTTCCTCCAGAAGTCGCACCTCTCGCAGCGCTTCTTCAGCAAGGGCATGGGCTCTCTCTGAACGCGTGAGCTCAGGGTCCATCGACCCCATATTTGCGCCGACGCGGATCGGGACGGACGCCGACTTCGCGGTCCTGGCGACCTCACGCAGCATCGCTGCGTCCTTGATGTTGGAAGGGTTCAGGCGGATCTTGTCGACACCGGCTTCGATGGCCGCCAGTGCAAGGCGTGGGTCAAAGTGGATATCGGCAACCAGCGGTATGGATACCTCGCTTTTGATGGTCCGCAGGGCCCGGGCTGCTTCCGTATCCTTCACTGCGAGGCGAACGAGTTCACATCCACGAAGTTCCAGCTCATGGATCTGACGGACGGTCGACGCGACGTCACGGGTATCCGTCTTGGTCATCGTCTGCACGACGACCGGGTGGTCACCACCCATGATCACGGACCCTGCCTTGACGACACGCGATACGCGGCGTTCCATCGCTACCGTATGAAGATTCCCGCCACGTCTTTGATGGAGATCAGGACCATTACGCCGAGAAGCACGAACAGGCCGACGCTCTGGATTGTCCCCTGGCGCTCCGGCGAGATGCGGCGGCGAATGACGGCTTCGGCCAGCAGGAACAGGACCCAGCCGCCGTCCAGCGCAGGAATGGGCAGAAGCTGCGTCAGCCCGATGGCCACCGAGATGATACCGGTCATCCACAACAGGCTCATGAACCCGCCCATAGCAGCCTCACCCGTCATGCGGGCTATCCCGATCGGGCCGGTCAGGGACTGGACACCTCTCTTCGTGAACAGCAGTGGAAGCGCCTTGATGTAGGTGACAATGTATTCTCCCGTGAACGTCAGCGCGCGCCAGACCGCCTTGAACGGGTTGTAGCGAACGAACCCGGGCCCAAAGCCGATTGCAACATAGCCGAGTTTCGCATCCATGGCCGGAGTCACGAGGATATCGACCTGCGATCCGCCCCGATCGACGCGGATATCTATCTGCCGATTCTGGTTGGCTTGGACGGCAGTCGTGATCTGATCAAAATCCTTCATGAGCACGCCGTCGATGGCAAGAATGTTGTCACCTGCCTTGAGGCCTGCTGCTTCTGCGAGAGAGGAAGGCGTCACTGTGCCCACCTTGGTGGATGCACGCGGGTCTCCAAGTGTCGAAAACACGATGCTGAAAATGAGGAACGCCAGGACCAGATTGCCAAGCATGCCACCAACCATCGTAAAGAGACGAGCCCACCACCCCTTGGTGTAGAAACCGTCGGGTGCGTCGTAATCGGACTCCATGCCCTTGATCTTCACGTATGCAAGGATCGGCAACGCGTTGATCTTGAAGACCGTTCCGTGCCACGTACGGGACCACACGGTACGGCCAAACCCCAGCCCGAATTCCTCGGTCTGGATATGGGAAGTGGCCGCGGCGAGCATATGGCCACCCTCGTGGAACAGCGTCGCCAGCGTGAAGCTGAACACAAACGCGAGGATCGTAACAAGTATCTGCACAGGTCAGACTCCTTCCCAGTTACCCGGTTGAGTGCCATATCTCTTTTCATACCACTGTTCAGCCAGTTGACGCCCCTGGGCGACGGCTTCGACGTGTGCTCGGACACTCGGATCCAGGACCTCGTCCCGGGTCTCGCTGAGCACATATCGCAGAGCTGCCACTATATCCCCAAACGTCCCCTGTGCAACGAGGAAGCGTGAAACAGCCACCTCGTCCGCACCAAGAAGCGCGAGCATGGACCGTGGAGAGCGCATCTCTGCCTCACGGCCAATGGCAAAAGCTTCAAACTTCGCGTCGATGGGCTCGAACGTAAGCTTTCCCAGTTCTTCCAGGCGCAAGCGGGTCACCTCTTCGTGCAGAGGGCGATCGGGAACCGACAATGCATACGCAATGGCGACACGCATGTCGGGACGGTACACGACGGCACGGGTAGTGCCATCCCGGAACTCGACCAGACCGTGGACCACGGACTGGGGATGCTGCACTGCAGTGATCCGGCTGGGGTCGACACCAAACAGCACATGTGTTTCAGCCAGCTCAAGCGCTTTGTTGAACAGCGTCGCCGAGTCGACGGTCACCTTGCGGCCCATCCGCCACGAGGGATGCACCAGCGCCTGTGCTGCTGTCACACTGTCCAGCTCTGCCGCCGGCTTCGTTCGAAATGGACCGCCCGATGCAGTCAGCACAACGCGTTCGACAGTCTCGGGATCCTCACCCGCAAGGCACTGCCAGACCGCCGACAACTCACTGTCGATAGGACGCAGTTGCGCCCTGAATGGCTCCAGCAGGTCCCCCAGCGTGATGAGCAGTTCCTTGCTGGCAATGGCCATGGGTAATCCAAGTCGCAGAAGATCGTAGACGACCTGTGCCAGGTCAGTGGAAGCTGCCGCGACGACAGGCATGTCAAGAGCGACCCTGCTGAGCATCGAGGGCAGGTCCTCATCGCTGGCCACGGGGATACGCAGATCATGACGCTCCAGCCTGATCATCAGCCGTTCACGCGCGGCATCGTCCGACATTGCGACGAAGCGCGGCCGAAAGGCCACAGCCTGCTCAGCGAGCAGTTCGTCGTTGGTGTGCGCGGTGAGACCGACGATGTGGTATCGCTCGGGCTGTGCGCGTACCACGTCCAGCATCTGGGTTCCAATGGAGCCCGTCGAACCAAAGAGCACAAGACCCTTGCTGCCTGTCATGAGCCACCGAACCTCCGATCCCTGGATTTGAACTTCTGCACAATCATGTCGAGCGTCGCCGGCGTGAAATCCGGCCAGAGCACGTCCAGAAAGAACAACTCGGCATAGGCCATCTCCCACAGCAGAAAATTGGATACCCGCGACTCTGCCCCGGTACGGACAACAATGTCCGGAGGAGCCTCACCCTTCAGCCACAGATACGAATCGAACCTGTCTTCGGTGAGTTCTTCGGGTGTCGCCGTTCCCGCCGCGCATTCGGCAGCAAATGCCTTTGCCGCGAGCAGGATCTCAGCCCGCCCTCCGTAGTTGAGGGCGACGTTGAGATGAAGACCGTCGCAGAACGCCGTACGCTCCTCGATTGCCTCGACCGAAGCGTTGACGTCGCCGGGCAACGCCGTACGATCTCCGATAATCCGCACACGCACGTGCTGAGAAATCAGCTCCGGTAACCATTTTGTAACCGTCGAGACGAACAGGTGCAGGATATAGCTCACTTCATCCGGCGGTCGCTTCCAGTTTTCCGTCGAGAAGGCAAAAATGGTCAAGGCGGTCACGCCCAACCCGGGCGCGGCCGCCACGATGTCATGTACTACCTGAGCACCCTGCCTGTGGCCGGCAACTCGAGGCAGTCCACGCTCAACCGCCCACCTGCCATTGCCGTCCATCACAATGGCAACATGAAGCTGACTGCTTGTGGTCACGACGTCAGGCACCCCTACAGAGACAGGATCTCCTTCTCCTTGGCTTCGAAGGCTTTGTTGACCTCTGTGATGTGCTTGTCTGTGAGTTTGTCGAGGTCTTCCTCCAGCCGATGCTGCTCATCCTCGGAGAGTTCCTTTGCCTTCTCCTTCGCCTTGATGTCATCGCGGACATCACGCCGAACGGAGCGGATCTCTTCACGGAACTTCTCCGTGAGTTGAGAGATACGCGTTACCATCTTCTTTCGCTCGTCAAGAGTCAGATCCGGAAAGACGAGCCGTACACGCTGGCCGTCATTGGTGGGCGTGACGCCGATGTTGGCCTTCAGGATGGCGCGCTCAACTTCCTTCAACAGGCTCTTGTCCCATGGTTCCACGACAAGGATCTTCGCCTGTGGAGCCGAAATTGTAGCGACATCCTTCAAAGGGTTGCGCTGTCCGTAGGCCTCAACGACCACACCATCAACGTAGGCCGGCGTGATTCGACCGGCGCGAATCTCGGAGTAGTCTTTGAGAAGGGCCTGATGAGCAGCCTGCATCTTGGCATCGATTGGCGTGAAGTACTTGTCCACCTAAGCCTCCTTAATAAGAGTTCCAATGTCGCCTTGCGTCACCGCCCGGACAATGTTACCGGGCTTGTTCATGTTGAACAGCAGGATTGGGAGATGATTCTCGCGGCAAAGAGAGACGGCCGTCGCGTCCATCGCCTTCAGATGATCAGCCAAGAACTGGTCGTACCCCAGCTGACGGTAGGGCGCCGCCGTTTTGTCCGTGCGTGGATCACTCGAGTAGACTGCGTCCACGTTTGTGCCCTTCAGAAAGATGTCCGCTCCGACCTCGACGGCTCGAAGGGCAGCCACAGTGTCCGTCGTGAAATACGGGAGACCGGTCCCTCCTACAAAAATGACGACGCGATTCCTGCGGAGGTGCTCAAGAGCCCGCTGGCGGATGTACGGCTCACAGACCTCATCCAGACGCAATGCCGACATTGCCCTCGCTTCGAGTCCAATCTGTTCGAACGCCGATTGCAGTGCCAGTCCATTCATGATGGTCGCCAGCATCCCCATGTAATCGGCCGTGGCACGGTCCAGACCCGTACCCTCGGCATTGGTTCCTCGCCAGATGTTCCCGCCGCCAATGACCAAACCGACCTGCACGCCCAGTCCGAGAAGCTGCTGCACCTCTCGCGAGATGAACTGCAGTACCGAAAAATCGATGCCAGAAGCGGCGCTGCCCTTCAGAGCCTCGCCGCTTAGTTTCAGCACTACTCTCTTGTACAACGCCGCCATGGGTGTGAGTGTATGTCGAAGACTAGCAGACTGTGGGCTTGCCGCCGATCTTGAAGCGCACAAACCGCGCGACTACGATGTTCTCGCCGGTCTTGGCAATCATCGCCTTGATGAGCTCCTCGATCGTCTTGCTCTCATCACGGATGTACGGCTGATGCATCAGACAGTTCTCTTTATAGTACGCTCCCAGCTTGCCATCGATGATCTTCTCCCAGACCTGCTCCGGCTTCTTCTCCGCCTCGAGCTGAACGCGGTAGAGACCCTTCTCATGCTCGACGACGTCCGCCGGAACGTCCTCCGGACGAATGAAGGAAGGATCCGTGGCGGCGACCTGTATCGCAATCTCCTTGCCCAAACCCTGGAAATCCCCGGTCTTGGCGACGAAATCGGTCTCGCAGTTCAACTCGACCAGGACGCCCAGCTTGCCACCAGCGTGTATATAGGTGAAGATCATGCCGTCTCCAGCCTCACGTGACGACTTGGAAATAGCCTTGGCCAGTCCTTTCTCCCGCAGCACGTCGATAGCTTTGTCGATATTCCCATCGCAAGCTACGAGTGCCTTCTTGCAGTCAAGGACGCCGGCACCGGTTCGTTCGCGCAGGGTCTTGACGGTCTCCATATCAATCGTTGCCATTATCTCACCTCATTCTCGTCGTCCGTGCTGTCCTCTACCTCTGCTACTATCTCTTTCGCCTTCTCAGTTTCATGGGCGAAGTCGGCCATGCTGGCGTGCTCCTCGTTTGCCTCGGACTGCTGTACGCCTTCGCGTCCCTCGATGAGGGCACTGGCCATGAGCGCGGTGATGAGACGGAGAGACCTGATTGCATCATCGTTTGCCGGAATCTGGTAGTCGATCTCGTCAGGGTTGCAGTTGGTGTCGACGATGGCGACCACCGGAATGCCAAGCACATGTGCTTCCTGGATGGCGCTATGCTCCTTGTGGGTGTCGATGACATAGATGGCGCGGGGAAGGCCTTCCATGGTACGAAGACCGCCGAACAGCTTGCTCAGGCGAGCCTTGGACTTCATGGTCCTCGTGCGTTCCTTGATTCCCATTGTCTCGATAACTCCATCGGCTTCTTCGCGGTCGATCTGCTTCAGGCGGTCAATGCTCTTACGGACAGTGATGTAGTTGGTCATGAGACCGCCGACCCAGCGCTCGTTGACATACCAGGCGCCCGCACGGATCGCTTCTTCACGAACGATATCCTGCGCAGCTTTCTTGGTACCGATGAAAATGACGTTGCCACCTTCACGCGAAACCTTCGAAAGGAACGCGTACGCCTCGTCAAGCTTGGCAACGGTCTGTTTGAGATCAAAAATGTGAATGCCGTTGCGCTGCGTGAAGATATAATGCTTCATGCGCGGGTCCCATCTGCGGACCTGGTGACCAAAATGCACGCCTGCCTCGAGCAGGGACTTCATTGTTACGACTGCCACAATAGTACCTCCTGTTAGTTTTTTGCCTCCGCTCGTTCACCTTCCGGAGAACCGCAATGCGGAACACTCCAGAATCCCGGGCGTGTGGAATCTTGCATGGCAATTGTACCAGAAAATGCCGCTGCTGGCAAGCGAGGCGCTGTGACGACTGGAGGACACAGGTGCCTTGGACGTCGACGTGCAGGCAATGCTGTGTCCAGGTATCCGGATGCGGAGCTTCTCTACAATTGACTTGCATTTCATCGTCTCTACAATGGAAAGAGAGACAGAAAGCCCGCCTTTCCTTGTAAGGACACGCGCCTGCTGAAAGAGCACGAGAGGAGCATGAGGAGGCACAATGGAAGAAGTCTTGCGGAACCTCAGCAAAGAAATGGGTGTGACAGGGAGTGCCATCGTGAGCAAGGACGGCCTCGTCATTGCCAGCTCTCTGGATCAGGATGAGGAGTCTGTCGCCGGCATGGCGGCAAGCGTTTTTCAGAGCGCTTCGACGACATCTGGCATTATGGCTATAGGGACGATTGGCATGATTACTCTCGAGAGTGACAAAGGCAAGGCCTTCATGATCGACCTGCCCGACGCGTTTCTCGTGGTTCTCACGAATGCGGAAGTGAACCTCGGGCGTCTGCGTATCGAGCTTCGCAAGGCGGCCAATCAGCTCAGAACACAGATGTAGCCGCTGCTGCGCGCGGGCATTTCTGGCGCGGCACTGTCGGTCAGCCGACATCTCTGGTCGTATTATGATGCTACTCGGACGCAGCGGGCCGTTCTCACGAACGTGCGCTACGCGTACGCGACACAATGTATAAGGAGGAACCATGCCGGAGAGTTTTATGGACAAGCTCAAGAGAGCTGCGGGCAATGTCGCCGACGGAGCAAAGGACTTGGCGGCAAGTACAAAACTGAAGATGGACATCGCAAGTCTTCAGGGTAAGATCAAAGACGCGAAGCAGGAATTGGGCGTGAACGTGTACGCCATGCTTGAGCAGGGAAACACCATCGATAACATCACCGGCGCATTCACCACCGTCCAGGCGGCAGTTCTCGACTTTGAAGCTCAGATAGCCGTAAAACAGGAAGAGCTCAAGAAGATCGGCGGCGACAACGCCTGAGCTTTCAGTCCTGATAGAAGCCTTCGAAAGGCGTGCGCGGGGAGCGCACGCCTTTTTGTCTTGCCCGTTGCGGGTACACTGGTTTCATGACAGAACATGAACTACAATTCCTGCTGCGGGAGCTAAAGACCTCGCAGGACTATGATGGACAGATCGTCGGCCGACTGGAGTTCGAAGCGCGGGAAGCGACGTTCGCCCCTCTGCCGCCCGCTGTGGATCCCGACTTGTCAGCCGACCTTGCAGACAAGGGGATCCACGAGCTGTATGCCTTCCAGCGCGCCTGTTTCGACAGCGCCTGCGATGGCTACAATGTAACGGTAGTCAGCCCCACGGCCAGTGGAAAGAGCCTCGCTTTCCAGCTTCCAGTCCTGGACCATCTCCTCAAGCATCCCGGGGCAACAGCTCTGTTCCTCTACCCCACGAAGGCGCTTATCGAAGACCAGCTGGCCAAACTGAGGGACATGGAACGATGCATGGCCCGAATCAACACCGCCGTCTATGATGGCGATACCGACCCCGATGCGAGGCGCCAGCTACGCAAGTTCGGGCGCCTCATTCTGTCCAACCCCGACAGCCTCCACTACAGCATTCTGCCGCATCACGAGAGCTGGTCACGGTTCATGCGCGGACTGACGTTCATCGTCGTCGACGAAGGTCACTACTACCATGGCGTCCTGGGTTCGCACATGGCCCTGCTCCTGCGGCGTCTTCGGCGACTGGCCAACTTCTACGGCGCGCACCCTGTGTTCTTCGTCACGTCCGCTACTATCGACGAACCCGGCAAGTTCGCTTCCCAGCTTACTGGAGAGCTCGTCCAGAACGTGGATTCGTCCGGAGCTCCCAAGGGACAGCAGACTCTCTTGCTCTTCAATCCGAAGATCGTCGACAAACAGAACAACATCCGCAAGAGCGTCATGAAGGAAGCGCTGTGGCTTTTTCAGCGCGCCGTTCAGGAAGATGTGCGAACGATCGTCTTCACAAAATCGCGTCAGGAAGCAGAGCTGTTGTACAAGTACGTGAGGGATGCCGGAGCAGGTAAGGGACAGCGCCTTGGGGACCGCGTCGCGACCTACCGCGCAGGCTACCTCCCTGCTGTTCGCAGGGGCATCGAACACCGTCTTTCCTCCGGCGAGCTGACTGGCGTCATAGCAACCAATGCACTCGAACTCGGCATCGACATCGGACACCTCGACGTGTCGATCACGGCGGGCTACCCTGGTTCCGTGACCAGCCTCTTTCAGCAGATGGGACGGGCAGGGCGCGAACGGGACCATTCGCTGTCGGTGTTTGTGGCGTCCTCGAACCCGCTCGACCAATACGTTGTTCAGACGCCGGGATTCCTGTCGTCAGGCCGCTTTGGCACGCCGACGATCAACCCCGGCAACGAGTACATCCTGAGTGCTCACCTCCGCTGCGCGGCGTATGAACTCCCGCTGCGAGCAACCATCGACGCCGAGTACTTCGGCCCGCAGTACACGCCACTTGTCGAACAGCTCGAGGCAGACGGGAAGCTGCGCGCCCGTGGCCCGCTCGTCGTGTCGACCGAGACCTATCCTCACCGGTTCGTCAGCCTGCGAACACTGTCGGACAAACGCTACCACATTCTGAACCAGGGCGACGGACAGGTCATCGAGGAAGCCGATGCCTACAAGGTCATCGAGGAATTCTACCCCGGTGCCGTGTTTCTCCATCAGGGAGACTCGTATCTCGTCACGGACAATGATCACGAACAGCAGGTCGTCCATTCCATCCCCACGACGCAGAACTACTACACCGATGCAATCATCCGCAGTGACATCGTCGTCCAGAACGAACGGGGGCACCGTGACTACGGCGACGTCGGCCTGTCGTTCGGCAAGGTCGTGGTGTCTGAGCAGACGGTTGGCTTCATTAAGAAGAGCTTCCACATCGAGACGGAGGTTGGGCGTGAATACATCGACACGCCCGAGATCAGCTATGAGACGATGGCGCTCTGGATCACTATCCCTGACGCCATGCTCGATAGGCTCAAGGAAGACGGCTACGACATTGCAGGGAGCCTGCACGCAGCTGAGCACCTGCTCATTGCCCTGATGCCGATCGTCGTGCTGTGCGACCGGCGTGACCTGGGTGGCATCTCCACAATTCTTCACCGGGATACATTGAAACCCAGCATTTTTGTGTATGATGGGCATATTGGAGGCGTTGGCCTCACCGAATCGGCGTACGGTCGCTTTCGCGATGTCGTACACCTTGCACTGGACCGGGTGACCGAGTGCCCCTGCAAGGATGGCTGTCCAAGCTGCGTATACTCGCCAAAGTGTGGCAACAACAACAAGCCGCTGGACAAGAACGGTGCACGTGTTCTCCTCGGGCTCCTGCTCCACAGACTCGATATGACCACTGGAGGTGGCGAATGAGCGAAGACGGAATGGTTGCTCTTCTCAAGGATGCACTGCAGCTGGAAATCGAAGGATGGCTGTTTTACCGGGACGTAATCGGCACTCTTCCGGAAGGGGCGGTGCGCGATGTTTTCGTCTATCTGACGGAACAGGAGGAGAAACACCAGCAGTTCATCAAGGACGAACTGGGCCGCATGGAAGCAGGTAACCAGCTGGACATCTCCGGACTCTCGGCGTTGAAAGAAACGACGCACGATGAGGTCCTGGCCGACGCCGTGCGCAGCTCAAAGGACCTGTCGCAGCACGAAGCCTCCGCGATTCATACGGGGATGCTGCTTGAGCGCAATTCATGGGAGTTCTATCATGCAGCGGCCAAAAAAGCCACCCAGCCCGATGAGGTTTCACTCTACGGGCAACTGGAAGAATGGGAGAAACTCCACCTTCATCTTCTCGAGAAGGCATATGACCTCCTCAAAGAACGCATCTGGGCGGAGAACCGGTTCGCACCGTTTTAGAGAACAGCGTCCTCCCTGAACCCCAGACACTTGCCCGCGATGATGTGAACGTGCAGGTGTGACACGGTCTGACCGCCTTCGGCGCCCGAGTTGATGATCACGCGGTACCCCGCTTCGAGGTGGTACCTTGCTGCGATGAGACGGACAACCTCGAAGATGTGAACAACCAGCCCATTGTCCTCTGTGCCGAGAGCATCGATACGAGCGATGTGCTTGCGGGGGATTACGAGCAGGTGTACCGGAGCCTTCGGGAACCGGTCCTTGATGACGAAGACCGTCTCATCCTCGTAGATATATTCGGCCGTTGCTTCATGCCGGCTAACACGGCAGAAAACGCAGTCCTGTTCGTTCGTGCCCATCATGCGGCCACGCTCCCAGAAAGGACGACCCGGTCACCGTCGAAGTGACAGCCCTCGACATGAACGACGACAAAACTGTCGCGTTCGACCATCTTGTTTCGGTACGTCCCTCCCTCTGTCCAGAGGTAGTGCTCTGAGTACCCTTCAACCTCCCCGGGGGAGGACTTCTCCGATACGATCGTCACGTCCCGACCGATGAACCGACGGGCAAATGCCATGCCTGTCTGCTCCGCGGCCTCAAACACACGGTGCAGCCGCTCCTTCGCGATTCCCGCGGAGACCTGATGGTCCTCACGCGCCGCAGGGGTGAATGGACGAGGTGAATAGGGGAAGACATGGACCTTGGCAAACACCGCAAGCCGGATCACGTCCAGGGTAGCCTGCAGGTCCTCCTCGGTCTCACCGGGAAACCCGACGATGACATCTGTCGTCAGGGCAAACGATGGATCACCCGCCCGCAGGCGTTGTACACTGTCGAGCAGGCCCTTCGATACATACGGCCGCCGCATGCGCCTCAGCACTGCGTCACTGCCGCTCTGCAGGGGAAGATGCAGCTGGGGACACAGCGCGGCATGGTTCGCAAATTGACTGACCAGTGCTTCCGTGATTGCATCCGGGTTCAGCGAGCTGATGCGTACACGCGTCGGAAGGCCTGCAGTCTCAAGCGCTCCCAGCATGCTGTCCAGCAGGATGGGCAGCATGTCCGGCACCTCCTCACGAGTATGTTTTTCCAATGCCCCCGAGTATATTCTTCCGATACGAGGGGTGCTTCTGAGTGGCGTCTGCTCACGAGCATGTTCTTCCAATGCAAGTGGCGTCCTCCCGTACTTGCCTATCTCCGTCCCGGTCAGCACGACTTCCTTGACGCCTGCCGTCGCCAGCCCCAGGACTTCGTCCACTACAACATCGACCGGCTTGGATTCCAGCCGCGAGCCACGCACAAACGGTACCACGCAATAGGTGCACATATTGTCGCAGCCCTCCTGAACGCGTACATCCACACGGTTGCGATGGCCCGCTCTCTGAATGCGGCCGTCGACCCATCGCGCAGCGGTCTGGACAGCGTCACCTGAGCCGACGACAAGCCTCGCCACTTCCGCACGATCACCCATGCCAACGACAACGACGCCGACAGGAGCTTGCGTACACGTCAGGTTCAGCAGTGCTGCCCCGCATCCGGTGAGATACACGGGGGCACCCGGCCGTTCGCGCAGGGCACGACGCGCAAACTGCAGGCTCTGAGCCTGAGCCCGGTTCGTGACACTGCACGAGTTCACGATGACGGCGTCGGCTTCAGTCAGCGTTGTGGTCGTCTCGGCGCCCAGCAACCGCATTTCCTGTGCATAGAGTTCGGAGTCGACCTCGTTGACCTTGCAGCCAAGCGTGTAGATGAACACCTTCATGAGGTTGCCTGCAACTCCCGCACCATGAGCATGGTGGCGAACCCGGCGAGCTCGCTCCTGAGAATGCCTGTACTGAGGCGAACGGCCAGGGCGCCTCGTTCGACGAGCAAGGCCTCCTCTGGCCCCGAGAACCCACCCTCCGGGCCTACTGCAACCGCAACCGAACCATCCAGAGCAAGTGTCCCGTCACGCGCAAGTCCCATCATGGTCGAGACCGCGCGAGGAGACATCATAATTAGACTGTCCACAGGGCCGACACATGACAAACCGCTCTGGAGCCCCGTTGCCAGTTCGACTGTTGGGACGTCACCTGTCTCGGCCTGCTCGGCCGAGGACAGAGCCACCTGGCTCAGGCGCTCGAGCCGCCCAGCGACATTCCATGGCTGGCTGCGCTCAGCGGCATACAGGACAAAACGATGCACTCCCAGCGGAGCACAGACGTGAACAACGTCATCGAGCAGTGCAGGTCGGATGATTGCCTGCAAAAGGGTGGCCGGGTGCAGGGAAAAGGGTGACTGGCGGACGCCCTTCACGGAAACGGCAAGGCCGGACCTGGAGGCATCTTCAACAACCGCGTCATACAGTTCTCCTGCGTGAAACAGAACGATCCGTTCGCCGTGACGAGCACGGAGGACATCTGCAATGTGGTGTGCAGCAGGCGTGCCGCCAAGCATGACATGTTCGCCCAGTCTGAGCGACCGACCCGCCTCGAACGCCGGCATGTGTCAGCCGCTACCCGAGACCCTGCCGAGGTATCCTGCGAAACTCTCCAGGACCGTGATGGCCCGGATGTAGTTCATGCGGATGGGGCCGACGAGACCGAGAACGCCCCTCTGGTTCGAATCAAGTGAGTAGCTCACCGACACGAGGCTGAAGCTCCTCAGTTCCTCCCGCTGGTTCTCCTCTCCGATGAACAGGCTGATCTCTCCCCGGTCGCTCAGCGAGTTCAGGTAGGGTTTCACGACTTCTTCGCGACTCAGGAAGGTGCTCAGTGTGGAAAACGCCCCTACCTGGTCATCGGGAAGCTCGCTCAGCATCTGTTCGATACCCCGGACAAAGATCTGACTCTCTCCCTTGCGCAACTCGCCTTCCATAAGCTGGGCCACGGCGTCCAGGACAGCTTCGTAGCGCAGAGAAAGGTCCTGTGGCAGCATGTTACCAAAGCGAAGGGTATGAATACCTTCTTCAAGGCTCTTCCCGCGGAGTTCCCTGGCAAAAATGGCATTGATGTCTGCGAGTTCCTGCTCAGTCGTGTCTGCTGGAGCAAGCAGCTTGTATCCCTCGACGTTCTCGCGGTCAGTGATAAAGACCAGCATGAGCACTGTTTCGCTGAACCGCACGAGGCTGATATGACGCAGAGTCACAGAGTTCATCGGGGGAGAAAGGACGAAACTCACTTTCTTCGTGCGGTCAGACACGGCAGTCGCCACGCCGTCGAACAGACGCGGAAGACTCTCATACTGCAGTGGGAGATCCATCGGTCCGGTGAACATGCGTTGACGCGTCGCTTCGACGAGAAATGCCGAGATATACATGTGATACGCCAGCACCGTCGGAACGCGCCCGGCGGATACGTGAGGCTGCTGAAGATATCCCATGCTGCCAAGCTCCGCCATTTCATTGCGGATCGTCGCAGACGAGAGGTCGTTGCCCAGTTGGCTGGTTACGAATCCCGAACTGACAGGCTCGCCGTCGTCCATGTACTTCCGGACGATAGCCAGCAATATGCGCTTCTGCCGTTCTGTCAGGAACATCTATGTCACCTCATCTATTGTACTGATTAGCGCCAGGCTGACAAGCAAGAAGCGGGCGGCCGCCAGGAAGGCAACCACCCGCTCTCGAGAACTGTGAAGGTGTCCTAACTCTTCTGGAGCAGGGCGTCGACCTTCGTTGTGATGGCCCGCTTTGGAACGGCCCCGACAACCTGGTCGACGACGACGCCGCCTTTGAACAATGCCAGCGTCGGTATGCTCATGACACCATAGCGAGCGGAAATCTCCTGATTCTCGTCCACGTTCAGACGAGCGACCTTCAACTTGCCTGCATATTCATTGGCAATCTCGGCAATGACTGGTGCAATCATGCGGCACGGGGCGCACCACGGGGCCCAGAAATCAACCAGGACAGGTAGCGAAGAAGAGAGTACCTCGCTCTGAAAATTCGCGGTTGTTGCAACAATCTCGTTGTCTTCCATGTGTTCCTCCTTGCAGGATTGTCTGCTCAATGCCATGTCTGCTTCGCCACTCTACTTGAGCCCACTGTATGTGAGAAGAAGTCTCTCCAGGCGCTCCAGTTCCTTCTCGGGGGTAAGATCCTGTTGCACGCGGCAGCCGACTTCGTTGAGAAGAATGTCGGTTCCAATGCGACCTATGGCCGCGTGAGCAGCCACAAGCTGAGCAAGGACTTCATCGCACGGACGACCTTCGTCGACCATCTTTTGAATCCCGCGCAACTGCCCTTCGACACGTCGAAGGCTATGTAGGACCTTTGTTTTCTCCATCATATACCCCTTGGGGTATATTAGACAGATAGTTGCCGTTGTCAAGAATGCCAATAGTATAATAATAGGGTAGAATCTGGAGGTGTTACATGAAGCGAGTGCTGACCAGTCTGGTCGTTCTTCTTGTCGTGCTTGTCGCCTTCGCACTTATCATTGGTCCGTTGCGCGGGACACCCGTTGAACTGAGGATCCTGTTCTTTCCGACAATACAGACATCAGCCGAGGTGCTGGCCTACGCCTCCTTCTTCATCGGTCTGCTGCTTGCCACAGTGATCGCTTTCGCCGGCGACATGGCCCTCCGCAAGAGGTTTCGCAGGATGATGCTTGAACAGAGCAAGCGACTGAATACAAACGGCGGGGGTAAGGATATCGCCGACACCACGGCGACAACTCTTCCCAGCGAGCGCAAATCTCGAGAATGAACCGCCACAGCACGGTGCAGATCACCCGCGCCGCCCTCATTGCCGCCATGTACATCGTCTTCACAATGATTCCACCCTTCAGTGCCATCAGCTACGGAGCCGTGCAGTTCCGGCTGGGGGAGGCTCTGGTCCTGCTGCCATTTCTGCTCGACGAGGCAGTCGCTGGCGTGGTCGTCGGTTGCCTTGTCGCCAACCTGTTCTCCCCGTTTGGCCTCATCGACGTCGTTATCGGTACCGGTGTGACCGCGCTGGCCGCCTTTCTCACAAGACGTTTGCGCAGAACCGGTAAGCTCTGGCTGGCAGCCATACCACCGATCGTCCTGAACGCGCTCATCGTGCCCGCCTACGTATCGACACTCACTCTGCCGGGAGCCGAGAGCCTGCCTCTCGCGCACAGCTTGTCCACGGGTCTGCGCTTCGTCCTGACACATTTCTCCTGGGGAGTCTACATGCCGGTGGCCCTCTCGATCCTGGCTGGTGAGGCGGCCGTTGTCATTCTTCTCGGCTTTCCCGTACTTGTCCTGGTCCGTCACAATATCCGCCCCGTCAAGGAGGTTCGATGACCTATACTGTCGCTCTTGCCCAGGTGAACCCCGCGTGCGGTGACCTGGAATACAACGTGAAGATGCACGTCGCCCAGACGGAACAAGCATGTGAGGCCGGCGCCGACTTGATTGTCTTCCCCGAGCTGTCACTCTCCGGATACCTGCTCAAGGACCAGACGCTTGACGTCATGCGCCGCGCCGACTGCCCCGAATTCACCGGCCTCCGTGAGCTTTCACGCCACATCGCGATCTGCGCAGGCTTCGTCGAAGAAGGCGAAGACGGCATTCCCTACAACAGTGCGTTCTTCATGGATGCCGGTGAAGTCTGCCACGTTCACCGCAAGATGTACCTGCCCACACACGGCATGTTCGAGGAACTCAAGTTTCTTGGACGCGGAGGGGAACTCTCGGTCTTCGACACACGCTTCGGGCGCACTGGCATTGTCATCTGTCGTGACCTGTTCCATCCCCTCGAGGTGTCCACGATGGCAGCTCTTGGCGTGGAGCTGCTGCTGGCGCCCAGTGCCATGCCGGCACGTGGATTTGGCGGCGAGGAACTGGCAATCGAGCAGACCGTCGGCTTGGCCCTCGGTTCGGCCAGCACGTTCCTCGGGATGTTTGTCGTGTACGTGAACCGCGTTGGATTCGACGACGGGCTCGGCTTCTACGGAGGTTCGGCTCTGAGCGACCCAATCGGGGGAATTACCGTCTCGGCACCACGGTTCGAGGCAGTACAGCTCCTCGGGACGATCGACATGTCTCACATTGCGCGACACCGCTACCAGCTTCCCATTCGCCGGGAGGAAGACTTGGCAATCGTACGCCATGCTCTGGAAACGAGGAGGAACTCATGACAGCGGATACCCTCGCCCTCAACAACGAATTTGTCGAGGACTACCTCAAACGCTTCGTCCAGGAAGAGCTGCACACGAGTGGGTTCACAGAGGCGTGCATCGCCCTTTCCGGTGGACTGGACTCTGCGCTGGTGCTCAAGTTGGCAGTCGACGCTCTCGGAGCCGACCATGTTCACGCCATCTTCCTTCCCTACAAGGCCAGTTCAGCTGAAAGCAAGCGGGATGCCCATACGATGTTCGAGTTCTGTGGCATTCCCTGGCAGGAGCTGGACATCAGCGGTATGGCCGATGCATACCTCGCATTGCAGCCCGGCATCGACCGGCTGCGGACGGGCAACCTGCTGGCTCGCCTGCGCATGGCCGTCATCTTTGACCAGTCGAAGAAGGAGAATGCCCTCGTCGTCGGAACCAGCAACAAGAGCGAACTGCTGGTCGGCTACTCGACGTGGTATGGTGACATGGCATGTGCCATCATGCCCATCGGCGACCTGTACAAGACCCAGGTGCGGTCGCTCGCGCATCACATTGGACTGCCGCAGCAGGTCATCGCCAAGTCGCCTTCCGCCGACCTCTGGGCCGGCCAGACGGATGAGGGAGAAATTGGTGTGAGCTACGAGACGCTCGACCAGGTCCTGTACCTCCTGGTCGACCAGCGGTGCTCGTCCGCCGAAGTCAGCTCGGAGGGCTTCGAACTCGACCTTGTGCAGCGGGTCAAGCGCAAGATTCTGACATCCCAGTTCAAACGCGTCCCTCCTCCTATCGCCAAGCTGTCGCAGCGCACCGTCGGCACCGATTTCCTCTACCCCCGCGACTGGCGCAAGTAGTCTGCGCCGCCTCAAGACATTGATCAACAACAAACGCCCCGGTCTGATGGCCGGGGCGTTTGTTGTCAAACCGCAGTGTGGTTGGTCGGCCAGGATTTAGTAGAAAGTCTTGGCTTGAAGGACGACCTCAGCCGGGATGACGTGTGGCTGAGTGGTCGCTTCCCTGAGGTCGGTGAAGGCGATGCGCTGCCCAACCTCGCCCACAAGGATGCCAGACTTGCCTTCGCGCACCGCGTTCACGGCCGCAAGGCCCAGTCGGGTGGCCAGCAACCTGTCAAAGACTGTAGGCGAGCCACCCCGCTGGAGATAGCCCAGCACCGTGACACGCATGGTCAGGTTGGTCGTGCTGGCCAATGCTTCGGCCAGTCCATATCCCGCCACGGGCCTGCCCGCAACAGTCGGTTCATGCGTGGCTACCGGGTATCCCTCTGCGATGACGACGATGGAGAAATCCTTCCCCTCTTCTTTCCGCTGCCTGAGATGTGTTGCCAGCGTCTCTATGGGGACAGGCTGTTCGGGGATGGCTATGAAATCGGCTCCTCCTGCGAGGCCGCCGTACAGCGCCAGCCAGCCAGATTGACGACCCATGACCTCCACGATCATGACCCGATGATGCGCCGACGCCGTCGAATGGAGCTTGTCCAGCGCGTCGCTGATGGTCGTAATCGCGCTATCGAATCCTATGCTGAAGTCGGTGCCAAAGATGTCATTGTCGATAGTATTGGGCACGACGACACACGGAATGCTGTTTGCGTCAAGTACCGCCGCCACAGCGACGGCACTGCGGTCGCCGATGATGATGCTGGTCGTGATACTGTTGCTTTCCAGGACGCCACGTATCTTCGCCAGATTCTGGACCGCAAACTCGGGCGATACCCGAGAACTGCCAAAGATGCTTCCACCAAGAGGAAGGATACCGGAGACTGTCTTCTTGTTCATAATCTCGATGTCGCCACGCACAAGTCCTTCGAACCCGTCCCGTACCATCAGGACATCGTATCCGAGCTCAAACGAACGCCTTGCAACGGAGCGAATGGCTGCGTTCATACCTGGGGCATCCGCCCCTGCCGTCATGATTGCGATACGTCTCATCTGTGTTCCTCCCTTTGCCTTTCTGCTACCGGGTCACACCGGTGAACTGGAACCCCTCGGCCCGGATACTGGGGAGCACCATAGCGCCGATTCCGAATGATGAAGCCAGGACCGTGCGGTTCCGACTGATTTCGACAGTGTGCGCAAGCATGTCCACGAGCCCCTGCGTGAACCGCATGTTTCGAACACCATGCGTCTTGCGGCCGTTCTCGATGAGGTACGTGCCGTCACGCGTCGTCCCGGTGACCACCGCGCGCCGCGGCTCAACAGGGTTGCCATACCAGAAACGGGTCACATAGATGCCTCGCTCGACGTGGGAAACCATGTCAGTCTCACTGCTGTCACCCGCGCCCATGAAGATGTTGAGCGGATAGGGGCCAATGTCGTTTGGCTGCTGAAGCGAGTGTCCTGTCGTCGCGCGACCCATCTTGGCAGCGTAGTAGGAATCGTACACGACGTTCCCTCCTTTGCCTTCAGTCAGGAAATCGACGCGACGCTTCGGCATTCCCTCGAAATCGAAAGGAATGGGCATTCCTGCAGGATCCAGCCCGTCGTCGTACAGACTGACGATAGGGGAGGCGATCTGCTCACCCTCGTGCCCCTCCAGGAAACACGTGTGCTGCTCGACACTGCGAGCGGACAGGGCAAGATAGGCCAGCATGCCAATGAGTTCCTCGACGGCAAACGGGCTCAGAACAACTTCAAAGGCTCCGGGTTCGACCTCAGCGGGATGCCGTGTCTCCACCGCCGTGCGCACAGCCTGCTCGCCTGTGGCTTCCGGATCAATGTCCGCAACGTCAGCCGACGACATCAGACCATATCCGGAACTGTCATCGCCCATGACGACGGCTTTCAGCGCTGCGACCGTGTACTGGTGATAGGCTGCTACGCCCATCGAACTCACAACTGCCAGTTCAGTGTTCTGCACCTGATAGGTCCCGGCCGCCCGCAGGCCCTCGTGCTCTGCGCGTTCGATGACCTTCTTCACCGCAAAAACGCGTTCTCCAGGCTGGGAGGCGGCGGTCGCCGCGACCCATCCACCGACGCGTCCTGCAGTGATCGGCTGAGGAGACGGAAGACCTGGAAACCCGGGATCGTCAGGCATAAGCCGGGCAGCCTGCGATGCCTGCCGCACAATGAGCGCCAGACCCTCGGGAGAGCAGTCGGTCGTCGACGCACTTCCGACCTTCTTCCCGACGACGGCGCGAACCTGAATCTGAGCCGTATGCTCGGCCACGTTCTGATGGATGATGTTCTCGGCATACCATGTGAGAGCACTGTTGGAGGTCGTGGTCACGATCTCTGTCTGATCCGCATCCGACGCCCTCAGTGCATCGTGCATGAGGCCGTGAAGCTGTTCCTTACTCATGAAGCACCCCCACCTGAACGTGGCGGAACCGGGCAGGCGATGTGCCATGCGACACATGTGCCACCTGCATGGGCTCTCCTTTGCCACAATTGTCGACACCCCACACGTGGTACAGCTCAGGGCCTCCGATGCCGTCACAGGACCTCCAGAACTCATACGTGACGCCGGTATACGTCGGGTTCCTGACCATGTCCTGCAGTTTCCCTCCCCTGATTTCCCAGCCGATCTCGCTGCCGAACTGGAAGTTCAGGCGCCGATCATCGATGGACCAGCTCTTGATGCCGTCCACGTAGAGACCGTCCTCCACGTCGCCGATCAACTGCTCGAAGGTCAGGTCGCCCGGTTCGAGGTTGATGCTCACCATACGGACAATAGGACAGCGTGCAAAGCCGTCGGCCCTCATCGCCCCCATGGGCTCCTCGCCGACGACGGGAGCTGATGCACGAGAGTTGAGGTAGTGCTCGAAGATGCCGCCCCGTACCAGGTACACTTTGCGGCCTCTCACCCCCTCGTCGTCATATGCGAGTCCACCCAGGGCGTAGGGAATCGTGGGATCAGCGGTCAGATTGACGATGTCGGACCCATAGCGGAAGCTGCCTTTCTTGTCGGGCGTCAGAAATGATGTCCCGGCAAACGACGCCTCCATGCCCATGACCCGGTCGAGCTCGGACGGGTGGCCACATGACTCGTGGACTTGCAACGCGAGTTGTTGTCCACCAACGACCAGGTCCTTGACTCCCGAGGGACAAGGCTTGGCAGCCAGGAGTGCCAGTGCTTCCCTGGCGATCGGTTCCGCATGTTCCAGAAGTTTCATGGCTTCCACGAACTCCCAGCCCGATTGAGCGTTGTCGCCGGAGAAGGACATGGGGTAGCTGCGGATCTGGACGTCGCCCTTGTCGCTGGCAGCCATGGCGCTGACGCCGGCCCCGCTCTCGACCCGGTCCTGGACGATGTATGAACCCTCGGAGGACGCGAAGATCTTGCGCTCCTTCAGAAACTGCATCTGACCTCGTGCCAGGACCACTCCCGGGAGCATCATCGCCCTGGTAGCTTCGGCGAGCAGTCCGATCTTCTCAGAATCAGGGATCGTGAAGGGATCCACGTCCGCCTGGTGCGGTATCATGTCCTGACTGGGAGCGACCGTGGCCAGCTCGACATCCTTCTTTTTTGCCAGCGCACTCGCGTGGGCGATGCCCACCGCCTCTTCGACGATGTGGTCGGCCTCAGCATCGGCCACGACGGACGATGATGAGAATCCCCATGCCCCGTTCGCAATGACGCGAACCCCAAATCCACGCTGGTGAGCATGCACGACGGCGCGGGGTGCTCCCCCGACAACCGACACGTCCTCGCGTTCCATGTCAATGAGACGGCAATCGCAGTAGCTTGCGCCAAGGCGCTTCGCGCCCGCAATGACCCGTTCCGTGAACTTGTCCACTGGCCACCTCCCTGGTCGATAGTGTCAGTATATTGGAGCATCCGCCAAAAGCAACGCCAGGAGCCACGTGCCGTCGGGCCCGCCAACCTCTTCTTTGCCAAACCTGACGTTCAGGCTAGAATTGTCACGGTGATGAGATGAAGAAAACCGTTCAGTCGCATGGCCTGCGGCAGATAATCCTCCGAAATCGGCGCTGGCTCGCCGCCTTTGTCATTGTGGCAGCAACCCTGGGTGCCATGACCATGTGGGCACTTCGTGGAAAAGAGACAACGCTGCATGTGGCCTCGCAATTCAAGACCAGTGATTACCCAATTGGAATCGTGGGCACACAGGACCAGGGATATGTGCTGACCGCGGCCGGCCAGCTGTTTGCTCTTCGTGGATGGACCAGCCAGAGCGGCGGCGTGGTACTAGGGGGCAGCCCAACCTCATTGACGTTGAGTACCTCGGGCAAGTACCTTCTGGTAGCGGGACAGCGGCTGGTGATGCTGGACAATGCCCTTCGCCAGATGTGGTCGCGAACCACGACAGCTCCCAGCGTCGTCGAACAAACCATGTTTACCGTCACCGGGAGCGTTGCCGTCGTCTACTCGTTCCTGAAGGACCAGTCCCGGCAGTTCGTCCTCTATGATCTCGCGGGCCAAGACCTTGGCGGCTACACCGTACCCGATTTCGGCCGTGGATCTCAGATCAGTCTTGCGCGCAGCGGCATGCTCGTCGTGACACTCGCAGACGGCACCATTTACACCATCTCGCCGCAAGGCAAGGTCATCGCCAAATTCACAGTCCCCAACCCAGGTCAGAAGCTGGCAGGACTCATCACGGCTGTCGACGAGAGCGGCACACGCATCCTGGCCGGTTACAGCCGCAGCGTATCAGGCGTTGCCGGTCCCCTTCCGCGCTACCTCTTTGACCAGACAGGAAAGAAGATCGCCCAGACGATGGCCACTTCGGACAATCCCAACCTTCGCGCCCTCGGCAACAATTTCCTGATCTTTGGACGCACTGCAGAGATCTTCGACAAGGACGGAAAGCTGCTGCTGTCAGCCTCAAAACTCAACTTCAATACAATCGACGCTTCGATGTCCGATGGAGAATGCGCACTCCTGTTCCAGGAGCAGACCGCTTCTCAGACTGCGGTCTATTTCCTTGGTATCTACGACATGAAAGCACGCGCACTTGTGCGCCAGTGGAGTACGGCTGAGAGCGACGAGGTACAAGTTTTCCAGCTGCCGGGGATGCGCTCCGCCCTTGCTCTCGGCAGTAGTTTCTCCATTCTGACACCCTGACAGGAGGGATCCGTGGACCGCGACACAGCGCGCGAACGCATACGGCAGCTCAAGACAGAGATCGAACTTCACAACTACGAGTACTATGTCCTGGACAGCCCGAGGATAGCAGACGCAGCCTTCGACGCCCTGATGCGCGAGCTCAGGAGTCTGGAGGACGAGTTTGTGGATCTGGTGACACCGGACTCACCGACACAACGCGTGGGCGGAGCCCCTCTCGGGGGATTCACGACCGTCCGGCATCGCGTTCCGATGCTCAGCCTCAGCAACATGTTCTCCGAAGAAGACGTCGTCCTCTTCGACGCCCGCGTCCGGCGAGCACTCGGACGGGATGACCCTGTCGAGTATCTGACGGAGATCAAGATGGATGGGCTTGCCATCTCGCTTCGGTACGAGAAGGGTCTCCTGGTAGAGGGCTCCACACGCGGCGACGGCGCAACGGGCGAAGACGTCACCGCCAACGTCCGGACGGTGCGTTCCATCCCTATGAACCTGGCCAGCGTAGGGAGTCGTATTCCAGCATTGGTCGAGATTCGTGGCGAAATGGTCATGTTCAGGCGTGACTTCGAGGCACTGAATGCCGCGCGAGCTGCCTCAGGCGACCCCGTGTTTGCCAATCCACGCAATGCGGCTGCTGGATCGCTGCGTCAGCTGGACCCGCACATCACCGCTTCGCGCCCACTGCATCTGGTGGCCTATGCGCTGGGGGAGACATCGGAAGACCTTGTTCTTCCCACTCAGAAGAGCTTGCTGGACTGGATTGCCGGCGTCGGATTCCGTATATCGCCGTTTGTGCGCCTGGTGCGGACACCCGCCGAGATGTGGGCAGTCACCCGGGAGATTTCAGCTGCCCGCAGTTCGCTGCCGTTTGCTGCCGACGGTATCGTGTTCAAGGTGAACGAGATATCGCTGCAGCGTGCGCTGGGCCAGACGGCCAAGGAACCGCGGTGGGCATCGGCCTGGAAGTTCCCTCCTGAAGAAAAGGAAACACGCCTCGAGAATATCATCGTCTCTATCGGTCGAACGGGTGTCGCAACGCCCGTTGCGGTGCTCACTCCGGTGGAGATCGACGGATCGGTCGTTGCGAGGGCGACCCTGCACAACAACGACGAGGTCAAGCGTCTTGGCATCCTTATCGGAGACACCGTCGTCGTGCGCAAGGCAGGCTCGGTCATCCCCGAGATTCTGGGACCGGTGCTCTCCGCCCGCACCGGTATCGAGCACCCCTTCATCATGCCGGCCATATGCCCAGTGTGCGGCTCGCAGCTGGTGCGTATCGAAGATGAAGCCGCCACCAAGTGTGTGAACGCCTCGTGTCCCGCGCAGGTGCGGGAAAGGCTGCTGCATTGGTGCTCGAAGGACGCCATGGATATCCAGGGCATAGGAGAAGCCGTGGTCGACCAGCTCGTCATGGCGGGGCTGGCACACGATGTCGCCGACCTCTACGACCTGACGGAGGAGCAGCTTCTTCGACTGGAGCGTATGGGATCTCTTGTAGCCCGCAAGCTGCTGGTTCATCTCGAAGAAAGCAAGGAAAGGGGTCTTGCCCGTGTGCTGTATGCCATGGGCGTTCCTCAGGTCGGCGAGGTAGGCGCCCGCGATCTGGCCCAGGCCTTCGGCTCCATGGAGACGCTTGCCTCGGCCACACCTGAATCCCTGACCCATGTCTACGGCGTCGGAGAGAAAACGGCCGAGAACATCGTGGCCTTCTTCCAGGAAGAGCACAACCGCACGCTCGTCGAACGCCTCCGGAAGGCAGGGGTTCACATGGAGGACGTCGCGACCCCCGGGGCGCACGGTCCCCTCACCGGCAAGGTCTTCGTCTTCACCGGCGAACTGTCCACCATGGCCCGCAGCAAAGCACAGGAACTGGTGCGTGCGCTCGGAGCCGAGACGTCGGAGACCGTTTCCCGGAAAGTGACGACGCTCGTCGCAGGATCCGCCGCGGGGAGCAAGATGGCCAGGGCCCGGCGACTGGGAATCGAGATCCTTGACGAACAGCAGTTCCTCTCCCTCGTTGGGCAGGGGACCTGAGAAAACAGGCACAGGAGGTATCATGGCAATGATCATCGACAAAGAGACGCTCGAACACGTGGCTTCACTCGCGCGTCTCGAGATAACTCCAGAAGAGGAGGGGCCTCTTCTGGGGGACCTCGAACGCATCCTCGGGTATGTCGCGCAGCTGACCTCCGTCGATACATCAGCCATCGTCAGTAAACGGCCGGCCATGACTGAGCTCCGTCCGGATGAGCCAGGCGAGGGCCTGACCCGGGAAGCAGGGCTCGCTGGAGCGCCCGCGATGCGTGATGGATTCGTGGTTGTTCGGAACGTCATGGGAGGCGAGGATGAGTAGCGAACTTCCACGCACCCTGGAACAATATCGTCACGCTGTTCGCGCGCACGAACTGTCGGCAGAAGAGTATCTGGACGAGACGCGGCAGCTCATCGAACGCGGAGACCCTCAAGTGAAGGCGTTTCTGCACCTGCGCCTCGACGCCGCCCGGTCCGATGCGCAGGCCGCCGATCCTTCGTCTCCTCTTGCAGGAGCCCCGATAGCGGTCAAGGACAACATCATGATGGCCGGCGAACGCTGTACCTGCGGTTCCCGGATCCTTGAACACTACGTCGCCCCCTACTCGGCGACTGTCGTACGGTCGTTGCTTGCTGCGGGGGCTGTCGTACCGGGCAAGACCAACCTCGACGAGTTTGCCATGGGTTCCTCCACAGAGAACTCCGCCTTCTTCCCCACGCACAACCCCGCGGACCTTACCCGTGTTCCCGGCGGGTCCAGCGGTGGTTCGACGTCTGCGGTCGCCGCGGGTTTTTCTCTTGGGGCAATCGGCTCCGACACTGGCGGTTCAGTACGGCAGCCCGCCGCGTTCTGTGGGGTAGTCGGTTTCAAGCCGACCTACGGGCTTGTGTCGCGGTATGGCCTGGTCGCCTTCGGGTCCAGCCTCGACTGCATCGGTCCCATTGCGAGAAGCGTCCGGGACGCTGCCATCATGATGAACGTGATGGCTGCCCATGATCCAAAGGATGCTACCAGCGTCAAGCGACCCCACGTGGACTTCGAGGCCGCACTGCAACCGACCCTCGCAGGCAAACGGGTGGGCATCATCCGTGAACTCCAGGGATTTGATGTCCAGCCGGAAATCGCAGTAGCCATGGAGACGGCCCGTAAAGCAGCCGTGAAAAGTGGCGCATCGATTGTCGACGTCAGTGTGCCGCATATTCTGTCCGCGCTGCCCGTTTACTACATCATCGCGCCTGCCGAGTGCTCCGCGAACCTCGGACGGTTCGACGGCGTCCGCTACGGCCTGCACGAAGACGGGCGGGACATGACGGAAACATACAGCAGGACCCGCAATGCCGGATTCGGCACCGAAGTGAAGCGGCGCATCCTCATCGGTGCATTCGTGCTCTCGGCCGGATACTATGACGCCTACTACAAAAAGGCAACCAGTGTCCGCCAACTCATCACCGACGAACTGGACGCAGCGCTGCAGTCAGCCGACGTGCTGCTCACACCGACCACCCCGACCACAGCGTTCAAGCTTGGAGCAGTGACCGATCCGCTGGAAATGTACAAGGCGGATGTGTTCACGATCCCCGCGGACCTGGCCGGGGTCCCTGCCATTTCGTTTCCCGCCGGAAAGGGCGCCGCCGGTCTTCCTATCGGACTGCAGCTCATGGGCCCCAGCTGGAGTGATGCTGAACTCCTGTCCTCCGCAAACGTCCTCTTCACGGCGCTTGGAGGTGAGTCATGACTACGACGATCGGCCTGGAAATTCACGTTCAGCTGGCCACGCAGACCAAGATGTTCTGTGGGTGCAGCACGGCGTTCGGGGACGAGCCCAACACGCATGTCTGCCCCGTCTGCCTTGGACTGCCGGGCGCCCTGCCCACACTGAACGCCCAAGCCGTGCGCCTGGCCACCAGGATCGCCACGGCACTAGGCTGCACTGTCCACGAGGTCTCCGAGTTCTCACGCAAGAACTACTTCTACCCGGATCTTCCCAAATCCTACCAGATCACCCAGTTCGACCACCCTATCGCAACAGGGGGATCTGTTCCCATCGTCACCCAACGAGGCGCCCGCAATATCCGGTTGACGCGCGCCCACATCGAGGAAGACGCCGGCAAGTCGATGCATGCCGCGGACATCACGCTCGGAGGTGAGACGCTGGTCGACTTCAACCGCTGTGGCATGCCACTGATCGAGATCGTCAGCGAACCAGACATGCAAAGCGGCGATGAAGCGTACGAGTTCCTGCGCAACCTGAGACGGCTTGTTCGATGGCTCGGCGTATCGTCAGGCGACATGGAGAAGGGTGCCATGCGGTGTGACGTGAATGTCTCCGTCAGCCCGGATCCTGCGAAGCGAGGAACCAAGGTGGAGATCAAGAATCTCAACAGCTTCCGCAGCGTCAAGCGGGCCATCGACTACGAGGAGCAGCGCCAGGCACAGTGCCTTGCCGACGGCACTCCCATCATGACAGAGACCAGGCACTTCGACGAAGTGCAGGGGACAACGACCGCCATGCGCAGCAAGGAAGCCAGCAACGACTACCGCTACTTTCCGGAGCCGGACCTGCCGCTGCTGCAACTGGACCCGACAGAGCTGGAATCCGTGCGGGCACAGATGCCCGAACTCCCCTGGGAGATGCAGTCACGCTTCGAACGGGACCTCGGCCTCTCGCCTTATGATGCGGCCCTGCTGACTGAGGAACGCTCCACGGCAGAGTTCTTCCAGCAGACCATTGTGCTTTATGACAACCCGAAGAAGGTGGCCAGCTACATGGGGACCGAGGTAGCCAGGCTTCTGAACGAACGCGGCAAGACGCTGACGGAGACGCAGCTGACGCCCGCGACCCTCGCCGGCCTCCTGACGATGGTCGAACACAATGCGATCAGCAACACGGCCTCAAAGGACGCCCTGCCCCTTCTCGTGGACACGGGGACAACGCCCATGGAAGCGGTCAGAAGCCTTGGCCTCGAACAAGTCTCCGACACCTCTGCAATCGAAGGATTTGCACGCGAGGTGATCGCGGAGAACGCGACTCAGGTCGAGCAGTTCAGGAGCGGCAAAGAGGCAGTACTCGGCTTCCTGGTGGGCCAGCTCATGAAGAAGAGCAAGGGCAAGGCAAACCCGAAACTGGCGGGGGATACGCTGCGGCGACTGTTGAAATAGAAGAAGCGGGGACCTCCTAAAGAGGAGGTCCCCGCTTCTTCTATAGTCACTACAAGTTCACGTCCCGAGGTTCACTTGGTCAAAGCCTCTTCAATAGCCTCCATTGTGTTCTCATCAAGGGCCACATCGACAGCCTTGACATTCTCTTCGATTTGCTCAGGCCGTGATGCTCCAATGATCACACTGGATATCTCTTTGTGATGGAGTATCCAGGCCAAAGCCAGTTGTGCCGTTGTGACATTGTTCTCCAATGCTATCTTTGAAACTCTCTCAACCTTGTCGAGGCTTTCTTCGGTCAAGTAGCGCTCTACAAAGTGCCCCACTTTGGGATCTGCTGCCCTGCTTCCTTTGGGTAGTTCCTGGCCCTTCTTGTACTTTCCTGTCAAGACCCCCTCGGCCAGCGGGCTGAATACGGCAATTCCCAATCCTTCCCTGGTGCACATTGACATTACTTCTTTTTCTATATACCTGTTCAGCATATTATACGCCGGCTGATTAATCGCAATTGGATTCAGATTGAGTCGTTTCGCTGTATCCTGAGCATCAAGTATCTGCGTCGCACTCCACTCACTGACCCCTGCGTACAAGATCTTACCTTGGTGTATCAGGTCGTCTAACGCCCGCATGACCTCATCAACAGGTGTCTCAGGGTCGTATCTGTGACAGTAGAAGATATCGATGTAATCAGTGTTGAGACGCTTCAAACTGGCATTGCACTGTTCCATAATGTGCTTTCTGGAAAGTCCTGTGTCATTGGGACCATCACCCACACGCCAGAAGGTCTTTGTAGCAAGCACGTATGAAGACCTGGAGAAATCCTCCAGAGATTTAGCCAGGATTTCTTCTGCCGCACCGGGATGTGTCAGTCCGGCGCCATAGACATCAGCGGTATCGAAGTAGTTTATCCCCAGATCGTAGGCCTTCTTTACGCATGCATTCGCCTGTTCCTGTCCGTAGGAACCGCCATAGGTAAGCCAACTACCCAAAGCCATTTCGCTCACTTTAACGCCATAACGGCCAATCCGTCGGTAGTTCATCCTGTCCTCCTTTCAATTTGACAGTGATGTCTCAGGACTGGCGAGCAAGCTCCTCGTCGCTGTCGAGCCGAAGCGACACGACCTTCGAAACGCCAGTCTCCTGCATTGTCACACCGTACAGGACATCCGCTGCCAGCATGGTCTCACGGTTGTGCGTTACGACCAGGAACTGTGAACCCTCCTGCTCACGAAGCAACCGCGCAAAACGATGAACGTTGTTTTCGTCGAGTGCATTGTCCACCTCGTCGAGAAGGTAGAACAGGCTGGGTCGCGCCTTGAAGAGAGCAAACTGCAGAGCTGCGGCGGTCAGGACTTTCTCGCCGCCTGAGAGCAGCTCAAGAGGTTGCCGCCGCTTGCCCGGAAGTATGACGTCGATGTCGATGCCCGTAAGTTCGCCGTTCTCCTGGCGCACCAGCCTTGCCTCACCGCCGTCGAACATCTTGACGAAGTTCTCCTGGAACGCCTTTTCGATGACGACAAACGTCTCTTCGAACAACGTCGACGCGCGTCGATCGAGGTCATCGATCAGCGCGAGCAACTTCGTTCTCGACTGGGAGAGGTCGTCATCCTGCGCTTTGAGATGCGCAACGCGTGCCGCAACCTCTTCGCTTTCCTTGATGCTGGCCATGTTCACGGGCTCCAGGTTCGTCATGTTGCGGCGCACCTGGTCCATCTCGCTCTGCATCTGTTCGAGGCTTGCTTCTGGTTCCGTTCTTCCCGTCAGTTGCGCGAAGTCATCGCGCGCCGTGAATTGCTCCAGCTTACCCTTCCCCTCTGCCAGCAGGACCTCCAGCTCGCGCACGCGGCCCTCGAGGCGTGTACGACTCGCCTTGACCCCTTCCATCTCCGCCGCCAGGGTCGCACTCTGTTCGTCCTTGTGACGCTTGTCGAGTTCCAGCTGGTCGATGCCGGCCTGGAACGCCGCCAATCCATTCGACTTCTCCCTGAACTGGGTGTCCAGCAAACTGATACGCTGCTCGAGCGCTACGCGTTCGGCACGCACCCGCGCCAATCCGTCCTGCGACGCCTTCATCTCCGTGGCAAGGCTCGCAAGCTGCTCCTCATATGCCAGTTTCTTCTCCAGCATTGCCTGGATGCGTCCCGAAACGGAGTTTCGCCGGATCTGCAGCGCCTGGACTTTATCCTTGCCTGCAAGCAGGTCTGCCTCGGCCTTCTGGCGAGCCTTGTCCGCGCTGTCCTGCGCGTCGCGCGCCTTGGCCAGTGTACTTCTGCGTTCAGCAAGAATCTCGCGGAGAGGCGCCAATTCTTTCTCGAGTTCCACGATACGGCTTCGTGCCACGTCCAGGCGGCTTGCACGTTCATGTTCGACCGCGAGGCGGCGTTCCTCCTCCACGACCATCGCCTGCAACCGCGCCTGAGCCTGTTTCAGATCGCGCTCAGTCTGCTGGATGCCACTCAGGAGTTCACTTCGCTTGTAGCGCGCGAGCGTCACCATTTGCGTCTGATCAGTGGCCATCCGCAGGGCTTCGGCAGCCTCCGCCTCGAGCCGGGAAAGCTCGGCAGAGTCCTTGCCCGCAAACGAGTGTTCGATGGACCCGCGCAGCGGCCGCACCGCAAATACACTGTCGATGACAAATCCGTCTTCGCAGTACACCTTGTAGAACTCGTGGCGATGCTCGCGGGCGAACACCAGTCCCTGCTCGAGAGACGAGGCGACGAAGAGCCGGTGCAACAATTCATCTATGAGAGGCGGCGCACCCGCCAGACTGACGGCCATAGTTGCCACGGAAGAGGTGTCGACGTCTTTCTGGTCCGCTGCATCGTCCTCTGGCGCGTACCGGACCCCCATGGTCGCCTGTCCAGAACGGCGGACCGCTAGCGCCAGGGCATCGCAGGGATCATCGCTCAGCAGGATGGCCAGCTCTTCCCGCAGCAACTGCAGCAGGAGAGGCCCATGTTCGCCCAGGTCGACGACGTCGAGGACACGGCGTGCCGTGGACCCGTTCCGTATCTGCTGCTCGAGGCTGGCGACGAACGCCGCGGCATTTTTGAGGGACTTTCTGTAGGACCCTGCAGTCATCGCCCTGGCCTTGCTGTCAGCTGCAAGCGCAGCCTGCTCCTGTTCGAGCATGGTCAAGTCCCGGGAAGCTCCCTCAGACTGCCCTCGCCGCTCCTCGAGCGTTTTCTCGAGTGCAGCTGCCTGCTCACACACGACGTTCACCTGTTCCGCAGCCGTTTCGGGTTCTGGGGCATCGGTGGCCTGTCCAGATGCCTCGACCGTCTTTCGCTTCTCGTCCAGCTCGAATTGCAACGGGTTGAACCGGCTGAACAGCTGACGGACCTCGGTCTCGAGCTGCAAGACCTGGGCTTGTACCTGAGCCAGGCTCTTGCGCCTCTGTTCGACGCTCTGGATCACTTCGTCGTAAGTGCGCTGCTCTGCGGCCAGCTCCGCGCCTCCCTGCGACTCCTCGCCCCTCAGCTGGTCGACGGACGAGGCTGTCTCGCCGGCCAGCCTCGTCGTCTGAAGCCTGCTGGCATCCCAGTCCTGTTCCTGACGCACAAGCCTCGACTCCTCTGCCACAAGATACTTGGCCTTCTCGCGGACGGAAACCAGTTCCTTCTCGAGCCGGTACGCATCCTCCCGCGCTTCGCTGAGAGCTGATGTCTTCTCACGGAGTGATGCACTGAGCTTGCGCTGTGCGGTCTGAAGGTCGTCATGCGCTGCCTGCCGGCTGTTCAGGCTGCCGATGACCTCCGCCATCTTCTCCTGTGCCTCGGCAAGTCGCGCCGTGGCGCGTTCCTGTTCCCGCAGTACAGAGAGATACCGCGCGTGCGCAATGTCCATCTCCAGATCGCGCAGCCGTAACTGATAGCCGACATACTCACGTGCCGCCGCCGCCTGTATGCCGAGATGCGCATAGTTGCCGTTCAGCTCGGCCAGCAGGTCCTCGACACGTGCGATGTTCACCCTCGTCTCTTCCAGCTTGACCAGCGTGTCCCTCTTGCGCTGTTTGTACTCGGCAATGCCGGCGACCTCTTCGAAGAGGCCCTTGCGCTCCTCCGGCTTCATCGTGAAGATGCGGCTCATCTCGCCCTGCCCGATGAACGGGTAGTGACGGAACCCGAGCCCTGTCGATGTCAACAGCTCTTCGACATCCCGGAGCTGAACATCGTTTCCGTCGATGAGGAAGTCCGATTCCCTGGAACGGAAGATGCGCCGAGCCACAGTGACCTTGTCCGTGCCAGTGCCGAACACGTCGCCCTCGTTGTTGAACACGACCTCGGCTTCGGCATAGTTGACGGGATGGCGTGTCGCGCTGCCGGCGAAGATAAGGTCCAGCATCGAACGGGCACGAAGCGTCCTCAGATTCTGCTCACACAGTGTCCAGCGCAACGCATCGACCAGGTTGCTCTTGCCCGAACCATTAGGCCCGACGATAGCGATGACCGGATAGGAAAGCTCCAGTGTCGTGCTCTGTTCAAAGGTTTTGAACCCCTGGATATGAAGGGATTTCAGATACATGTCGCGCGTGTCCTCCGACTCAAAAGGGTCCGGTCCAGCGAAAGTATAGTCGCGTTCCTGGCCGTGGCAATCAGGGCCGAAGAGCCTCAGTTCAATTGACAAACAGTAGCCGCAGTTTATACTCATGAGATACCGTCGTGGAGGTTTGAGTGATGACTCCAATCCAACTGGATCCATTGTACGAAGCGAAAAAGCACGAGGAACAGATCTACAGTCTATGGCTCAGCCAGGCGGCTTTTCATTCGGAGCCCAACCCCGACAGAACACCATTCGTTGTCATGATGCCGCCACCCAATGTCACTGGGTACCTGCACATCGGACACGCTCTCAATATGACACTTCAGGACATCGCAATCCGGTACAAGCGCATGAAGGGGTTCGAGACGCTGTGGCTGCCAGGCATGGATCACGCCGGCATCGCCACACAGGCGGTCGTCGAGCGTCAGATCAAGGAACAGGGGCTGACCAGGGAAGGACTTGGGCGCAACGAATTCGTCCGCCGCATCTGGGAGTGGAAAGAGAAGTATGGAGGCATCATCCTGTCCCAGCTCAAGAAGCTCGGCGTCTCTGCCGACTGGGACCGTCTGCGCTTCACACTTGACGAACCGTATGAGCGCGCCGTCAAAGCCGCCTTCGTCCATTACTATGAAAAAGGCCTTCTCTACAAGGGTCAGCGTATCACCAACTGGTGTCCCCATTGCCACACGGCCATCTCCGACATCGAGGTCATGTACGCAAACGAGAAGGGTCATCTCTGGTACGTCCGATACCCGTTCGCCGATGGCTCGGGGTCTGTCACGATTGCCACCACGCGCCCGGAGACCATCCTCGCGGATGCAGCCGTCGCGGTCAACCCAGCTGATCCACGCTACACGGACATCGTCGGCAAACAGGTCATCGTCCCCGTTGCCAACCGGACGATCCCGGTGATCGCGGACGAAGCTGTGCTGCTGGATTTCGGCACGGGTGCCCTCAAGATCACTCCCGGCCATGACCCCACAGACTTCGAAGTCGGCAAGCGACACGACCTTCCGAGCATGGCTGTCATCGGTCTCGACGGCCTCATGAACGAGAACGCCTTGCACTACAGTGGCATGACTGCCGCCCTCGCCCGTGAGAAGATCGTGGCCGAGATCGACGCCCTGGGGCTGCTGAAAAAGGTGGACGACTACGAACACAGCATTGGGCACTGCTCGCGCTGCGCCTCTACAATTGAGCCCATCGTCACGGACCAGTGGTACCTGCGCATGAAGGACCTGGCCGCCAGGGCACTAAAGGCTGAGCGTGAGGGAAAAGTCGAGGTCCTGCCGGTGAAGTGGCGGAAAGTCTATGAGAGCTGGCTGGAAAACATCAACGACTGGTGTGTTTCCCGTCAGTTGTGGTGGGGTCACCGCATCCCGGTCTACCATTGTGAAGACTGCGGAGAGGTCATCGTTTCCGTCGACGCCCCACACGTCTGCCCAGCATGCGGTGGCAGTCATATCACCCAGGAAAGCGACGTCCTGGATACGTGGTTCAGTTCGGCCCTGTGGCCGTTCGCTACGCTGGGATGGCCTGAACAGACTGCTTCTCTCACGTATTACTATCCGACGTCTCTCCTCATCACCGGCTACGATATCATCTTCTTCTGGGTCGCCCGCATGGTCATATCTGGTCTCGAGTTCATGGATGACGTCCCCTTCCATACGGTCTTCATTACGGGCCTTGTCCGCGATGAGCAGGGACGGAAGATGAGCAAGTCGCTCAAGAACCAGGTGGATCCGCTGGACCTGATCAGTATGTATGGCACCGATGCTCTGCGATTCACGATGGCCTCCCTCTCCACCTACGGAGGACAGGATATCCTGCTCTCCGACCAGAAGCTGCTGTCGTCGCGGAACTTCATCAACAAGCTGTGGAATGCGACGCGTTTCGTCGTCGCCGGTGTCGACGTCAAGGAAACACTGGCCGGTTCCCGTCCGTCCGACGATCAGCTAGGACTGTTCGATCGATGGATTTTGACGCGTCTGGCCGACGCAACACGCGACGTGACGGCCAAAATGGACGTGTACGACTTCGGCGAGGCTTCGCACCGGCTCTACGAGTTTATCTGGGGCGACTTCTGCGATTGGTACATCGAGCTGGCGAAAATCCCGCTCCGCGACGAGGCCAGGGCACCCGCAACCCGCTGGGTACTGGCGTACGTCCTGGAAAATACGCTGCGCCTTCTCCACCCGTTTGTCCCATTTGTCACCGAGACCATCACACAGCAGCTGTACAACGGCGACCATCTGATGGTGACGGCGGCGTACCCCGAAGCCGATGGGATGGCCACCTACGACAAGGACGCCACGCAGGCCGACTTCCTCATCGGGTTCATCAAGGCAGTCCGGAACCTCAAGGCGGTCTTCCATCTGCCGCCAACCGAGAAACAGAGCGTGGTGGTGGCCCGGGCGGAAAGCGACATCGCTGCAATCATGGCAAATGCAGAGGCAGTCAAGTTCGTTGGACGGTTTGCCGATATCGGCACGGAGCTGGATTCGACCCAGCGCTACATCAAAGGCGCCTACGGGACGATGCAGGTCATGATCCTCGCGAAGTCAGACTTCGACTATGAAGGCGAGCTCAAGGTCCTCGCGGGCAAACTGGAGCTCCTGCACGCAGATACCGCCAAGCTCGAAGCTCGGCTAGGCAACCAGGACTTCCTTGCACGTGCGCCGGCCGAAGTCGTCGACAAGGACACGCAGAAACTGGAAGACCTCAAGGCCGAGGAACAGCTCATTGCAACCTTCCTGCAGGAGCAGGGCTAGACCTGGCGCGGCGTGCAGACTCGCGAGCGAAGAACAACATACGCTGAAGCACTCGATTGTGTCTTTTCACTTGCCAAGTTCGGCTCGAAGCTGGGCTTGGAGAGAATTCGTCGTATCATGGCCTGTCTGGGAAACCCGGAACGGCAGCTCCGATTCGTTCACGTGGCAGGCACCAAGGGCAAAGGGTCCGTCTGTGCGTTCACGGCACGTATCCTCGAGGAAGCCGGCTACACCGTCGGCCTTTACATCAGTCCCTCACTCGTGAATGTCGGCGAACGCATCTCGGTCAACGGGACCATGCTCTCCCCGGAGGACTTTCTTGACGCGTTCGACGCTGTATGGAGTGCGATTGGCACCATCTCGGAAGATGATCCTGTCACGGTTTTCGAGGTCTTCACCGCCATGGCGATCGTGCACTTCGCCCGCAGAAAGGTCGACATGGTCGTGTGGGAGGTCGGTCTCGGAGGACTGTACGATGCTACCAACGTTATCCCTGTGCCCGAGGTTGCCGTCATCACAAATATCGGACTGGAACATACGGACCGGCTTGGCAACACCGTCGAAGAGATCGCAACCCAGAAAGCCGGCATCATCAAGCAGGGGGGCATCACGGTCATCGGCCACCAGGACTACCCTGCTGCCCAGGCGACTCTGCTCGCCCAGGCCGAGACGATGGAAAACCGGATTGCCCTTGCTGGACGAGACTACGCCTTCTCCTCGCAGCGGTTCACACCGGACTCCGTCACGTTTGACTATGCCGGTGCGGTCCTTGGGCGACAGGTTTCGCTCCCTGACGTGACTCTCTCGCTCCGTGGAACTCATCAGGTCCAGAATGCGGCAAGCGCCATCACAGCGGTCGTCGCTCTGGCTGTCAAGGATGGCATCGACGTACCTGAACCTGCGATGCGACGTGCTCTGGGACAGACATTCTGGCCCGGACGCATGGAGCTCGTTCCCGGTACTCCAACGATCCTTCTGGATGGCGCACACACGCAGACGGCCGCCAAGTACTTGGTGGAATCGCTGCATGCACATTTCCCCGGCCAGCGGTTCACCATGCTGTTCGGCGTGCTCATGGACAAGGATATGGACGGTATCGCCGGGATACTGGCTCCAGAGGTAGGCACCGTCGTCCTGACCCGCGTCCCTGACAACGGCCGGACTGCCAGCCCCTGGGAGCTGGAGGAGAAGTTCCTGCGCCACCATCCCCACGCTTCCATCGTCGTAGAAGACGACGCAGAGAAGGCATATGAGAAAGCCCGAGGCCTGACGCCAGATGGTTCGTGGCTGCTCGTGACAGGCTCCCTGTACCTTGTGGGAGCAGTCCGCAAGCTCATGGGTCTCTATACATTCGTACGTCCATGATATTCTTTCGCACTGGGAGGTGATATCATCACTACGCTACTGGTTGAATTCTGGCAGAACACTGTCGTCCCGAACCTCAGTTCCATCCTGTTGGGTGCGGCCGTCCTTGTCGCTGTCATCCTCATCTGGATCATCAAGGACACCTCGAGGAGAGGCGCCAATACCCTTGTCTGGTCGGTCTTCACCGTGGTCGGCCTGGGGTTGCTGCCACTGATCATATACTTTCTGATCCGCGATCCCCTGACCCTGGACGACCACATGGCGGACAAGCTGAACAACGACGTTCTCAAGCTCCAGAGAAGCTACTATGCATTCCTCATGGACGAGCAGGACAGAAAATGTCCAATCTGTGGACACGAAGTAAAGTCAAGGTACCGGTTCTGTCCCGCATGTGGCAATGAACTCCGCACGGTATGTCCCGCTTGCGGCGAACTCATGGAAACAAACTGGAGATCGTGCCCTCACTGCGGGCACAAGGTCGAACAGCCTGAAATGAAAGGAGAGCTGGTCTAGATGAATCTGAAAACATTCAGAGGTGGCATTCACCCTCCTGAGCACAAGGAACCAACGAGAGACCTGCCCATCGAACATGTGCCGACGCCCAAGTCCGTCGTCATTCACCTGACACAGGCTATCGGGGCTCAGAACCAGCCTCTGGTAAAGGTCGGAGACCGGGTGGTCAAGGGACAGATGATCGGCGACGTTCAGGCCTGCCCGGCAGCCACCGTCCATGCGTCGATCACTGGCATCGTCAAGAAGATCGAGCCTGCCCCGCAGAGCAATCTGAAGGACGGCATGGCCGTCTTCATTGAAGCTGATGGCACCGATGAAACGGTGTACATGGCGCCACTCGACGCTTTTGTCTGCTCCCGTGAGGAAGCGATCAAACGCCTGCGCGATGCCGGTGTCGTCGGCATGGGAGGCGCATCCTTCCCCACTGACGTCAAGCTGGCTCCCCCCGCCGACAAGCCTATCGACACCATTATCGCAAATGGATCCGAGTGCGAGCCATATCTGAACATCGACTACCGGACGATGATCGAATCGCCTGCGGACGTCGTCGAGGGACTGGCCATTGCAGCGCACATTGTGGGCGCCACGAGAGCGGTCGTCGCCATCGAGTCCAACAAGGCCGATGCCGTACCAGTCATCGAGCGCGAGTTCCAGCAACATGCTCACGGGATGCATATGGAGACGGTCCTCGTTGCAACCAAGTACCCCGAAGGCGGAGAGAAGATGCTTATGAAGGCTGTTACCGGTCGCGAGGTTCCCTCGAAGGGCCTCCCATTTGACATCGGCGTCATCTGTCAGAATGTTGGGACGCTCAAGGCCATCAAAGAAGCATTTGTCGACGGCAAGCCACTGATCGAACGTGGGTTCACCGTCTCAGGCGGAGCCTGCAAGACGCCGAAGAACCTGTACGCCCCCATCGGGACAGTGATCGCTGATCTTATTCCCGACGTGATTCAGATCAGTGACGACGTTCGCAAAGTCATTTTCGGCGGCCCCATGATGGGCGTCACCGTACCATCGCTACAGACCCCGGTCGCCAAGGGCACCAGCGGCATCCTGTTCTTCAGTGCCGCTGAATCAAAGCAGTACGAGGAGCGTCTGTGCATCCGCTGCGGCCGTTGTGCAGATGCCTGTCCCGCATGGCTGATGCCTATGCTGATGAATGCTGCACTGGACGCAAACGACGCGAATCGTGCCGACGCCATCGGCCTTGTTGACTGCTTCGAATGCGGTGCCTGCAGCTATGTCTGCCCAGCACGTATTCCCCTGACCCAGCGGTTCAAGCTCGGCAAGGATCTTCTCCGCAACCAGCGTGCCAAGGAGGCTCGCCATGGAAAATAAGACGATGAAGCTTGTGTTGTCCGGTGCACCACACTTCGTGACCGGCAACGATATCCAGAAAACGATGGGTATGGTCATCATCGCTCTGCTCCCGGCCCTGGCCGGCGGCGTCTACTTCTTTGGACCCCGGGCGCTGCTGGTCACTGCGGTATCCGTCGTCAGTGCCGTTGCAGCCGAGTTCCTGTTCCGCAAAGCGCTTCGCCGTGAAACACACGTCACCGACTTGTCCGCGGTCGTCACAGGGATGCTGCTCGCGCTCATCCTGCCGGTGTCCTCACCGTTGTGGATGGCTGCGGTCGGCTCCGCGTTCGGCATCGTCGTGGCCAAGGAGCTGTTCGGCGGCCTCGGCGGCAACTTCGCGAATCCTGCTCTCGTGGGGCGTGCCGTTCTGCTGATGAGCTGGCCGGCGTTCATGACGCGCTGGTCTCCCTCTCTGCACGCGGCTGTCGTCGATGCAACAACGACTGCAACGCCTCTGGGTATCCTGAAGCTGGGTGGAACCATCGCCGACGTCATAAAAAGTGTCGGAGCCAGCGGAAAGCCGGCTCTGTACTTTCAGATGTTCCTTGGCAACCGCGCAGGCTGCATCGGTGAGACGTCTGGGTTGCTGCTCCTGCTGGGAGCGGCGTTCCTGGTGGTGACACGAGTCATCGACCTGCGGACACCAGTCGCCATGATCGCCGCGGTATTCGCCGCGTCGTGGCTGTTTGGACGGGACCCGGTCTTCTCGGTGCTGGCCGGCGGCATCTTGCTGGGAGCCTTTTTCATGGCTACAGACTATGTCACGACCCCGGTGACACCCATTGGCAAGTGGGCTTTTGGTATCGGTGCAGGACTCATGACGGTTCTCATCCGTCAGCTCGGCAACTTCCCTGAGGGCGTCACCTATGGCATCCTGCTCATGAACGTTGTTGTTCCCTATCTGGACAAGATCATCCCCCGCAAGTTCGGATTCGTGAAGCCCAGGAAGGTGAACGCATGAAACGCTGGCAGATGATCAAGCTGGGACTCATCCTGGCAATGTACACCATCGTCGGCTGTGTCGGACTTGCATTCGTCTACAACAGCACAAGCAAGACCATTGCACAACGTCAGGAGGCCGACCTTCAGGCCGGTCTTCGCGAAGTGTTCCCCAAGGCCACTGGATTCACCCCAACAGACACGGTGAAGTCCACGAACCCCACCATTGTCTTCGATGCAGCGTACACAGCAAACGGCCCTTCAGGCTCACTCGGCATAGCCGTCAAGGTCCACGGGCCCAGCTACGGTGGCCCGACGACCCTGATCGTCGGCGTTTCCATCGATGGGACCATCACAGGCGTAAAGGTCCTCGAGAACAAGGACACGCCCGGTCTCGGCGCAAATGCCGCGAGTCCGACATACTACGTCGACAAGGCCAGCAAGACGACGTTTCCGGGACAATTCGCCGGCAAGAAACTCACGGACGGCTTCGTCGTCAAGAAAGATGTGATTGCCATCACCAGCGCAACTATTACGAGCCGATCCATTACCAATCTGGTTCAGGCCGTCGGCAAGGCCGCGTCCGAAGTTCTCGGCACTGGAATTTCCTCACCGAGCCCTTCCTCACAGGACCCCAGCGCTGTCCTTCCGTCGGTCGACACCGTCCGGACGTCCTCCAAACCCGCGACGTCCAGCGTTCCTGGCATCTCCATCCTGGAGACCTCGGTGGGAACAAAGGCCGGAACTATCGTCGGCGCATCCGCGAAAGCCAAGGCAAAGAATTATGACGGTGAAGTCACCGTTCTTGTGGGCGTTTCGACTGACGGAACCATTCTCGGTGTCCAGATTCTTGAATGCACCGACAGCCAGGGCAGCCCGATTCTCGCACCGGAATTCGCCCAGCAGTTCGCGGGCAAAAAAGCAGGCGCCCCTCTCGAGGTCGGCACGAACATCGACGCAGCCTCAGGGACTACATCCAGTAGCAGGGGGGCCACGGCCCTCGTGAAAGCGACTGCGGATGCGCTGGTCAAGGCTCTGGCAGGAGGTGGCCTGTGAAACGCTTGTTTGGCGTCTTCGTCAACGGTCTCATCATCGAGAACCCGCTGTTTATAATCATGATCGGTCTCTGCTCTGCGATGGCCGTAACGACCACGGTCGCCAACGGCATCGGCATGGGCGTCGCGCTGACCTTTGTCCTGGTCATGTCCGAACTCATCATTTCGCTGTTCCGGAACCTGATTCCGGAAAGCATCCGCATGCCCATCTTCCTGATTGTCATTGCTGCATTCACGACCATCATGGACCTCGAGATGAAGGCATACTTTCCCGTCCTTTCCAAGTCCATGGGCGTCTTCATTCCGCTCGTCGTCGTGAACTGCATCGTCATGGGACGCGTCGAGGCGTTCTCCTCCAAGCAGCCCGTTCTTGACGCCGTATTTGATGGTCTTGGCATGGGGATCGGATATACGTGGGTCCTTATCGCCATCTCGGTTGTCCGGGAGCTGCTGGGAAACGGTACCCTCCTGGGACGCCAGATCATGCCATCATCCTTTGCACCCATGATCTTCTTCATCTTGCCACCCGGTGGCTTTCTCGTCTTCGCCCTCTGGATGGCAGCAAGTAACGACCTGCGTCGAAGACTGCTGGCAGGAAGAAAGCCGGAACCGACCCAGGATAGCTGCTGCACGCTGCCCGACAACAGCTCGGCCGAAAAGGCATAGGAGGGGGTATGACTGACCTGATCAAGATCTTCGTCGCAGCATTCCTTATCAATAACATCATCCTCATGCGCTTCATCGCGCTCTGCTCCTATATCGGCATGACGTCCGACGTGGGGCAGTCCATAGGTATGGGGCTGGCCGTGACCTTTGTCACAGTGATGGCTTCAGCCGTTACATGGCCCATCTACTACTGGATTCTCAAGCCGAACGGCCTTGAATTCCTCGAGATCCTGGTCTTCATCGTCGTCATCGCCGCGCTGGTCCAGCTGGTCGAGTTCTATCTCAAGAAGAGCGTGCCCACGCTCTACCACGCCATGGGCATCTATCTGCCCCTCATCACGACCAACTGCGCCATCCTGGCTGTCACGTTCGACCAGATCACGAGCAACTACAACTTCGTGCAGTCCATTGTCTTTGCGGTCGCCGTGTCGTTGGGGTATCTGCTTGCGATGCTCCTCCTGGCGGGGGTGCGTCAGCGGCTCAAGAACTCCCCGATCCCCGCCTTCATGATGGACACGCCCATCCTGTACCTCGCCACAAGCATCATCGCAGTGGCGTTCATGGGCTTCGCAGGACTCATCAAATGAGGTCGCGATGAAGATCATCTTCGAAACAGCAATCATCGCTGCCGTCCTCGGTCTGCTCATCGGTGTTGCCCTCGGCTTCTTCCGCGAGAAGTTCGCGGTCCCCAGTGACCCACTGGTCGACAAAGTCCGAGCCATCCTCCCTGGTGCCAACTGCGGCGCCTGCGGCTTCGCGGGCTGTGACGCCTACGCGATTGCGGTCGCTCATCAGACAACCACTCCCGACCGTTGCACGACGGGCGGCAAGAAAGCAGGCGACCAGATTGCCGCACTGCTCGGCCTCACGTCCAGCGCAGTCGACCAGATTGCCGTTCTCGTGTGCCAGGGATCGAAAGACAAGGCCCCTCTCAAAGCCGAATATGCGGGCATCCAGTCCTGTCGCGCCGCCAAGATCATATCGGGAGGCACAAAGCTGTGTCAGTGGTCCTGCATCGGCCTGGGCGACTGCACCAGAGTCTGTCCGTTCGACGCGCTCCATATGGGAGACGACGGCCTTCCACATGTGGACATCGTCAAGTGCACCGGGTGCGGAAAGTGCGTAGACGCCTGTCCTCAGAATGTTCTCACCAGGATCTCGCGCGCCAAGAAGGGCGCCATGCCCCTGTGTTCCAATAGAAATCCCGTGAAATCAAAGGTCATCGCGACATGCAAGACCGGCTGCATCAAGTGCGAAATATGTGTCAAGTCCTGTCCCGAAGCAGCCATCCACATGGAACGCGGACTCCCTGTAGTGGATGAGCACCTGTGCACCTCATGCGGCATCTGCGTCGCCAAGTGTCCCACAAAGGTCTTCAAGCTCATCGAGAAGGATATCGTCACGTCCTGATTGTCGAGAACAGCTCAGTCGTGATGTGGCAACCCCCGGCCATACGGCCGGGGGTTTGATATCCTGAGTCTTAGCGCAGCCTCTCATGGCGCGAGGGTGACGTCGACCTCCTGGGTGTCGCGCACACCGCACAGCCGGCAAGCAGGTGCAGACATCACGATGCTCTTGCCCAATCCCTGTCTCGCCAATGCAGTGAAAACATGCCCTCCGACGAGCACCCGCCCCGCGAAGACCCCCGACGCACGCCATCCAGCAACGATCTCCTGGTCGAGTTCGACGGCTTCCTCCTCGCGCGTGTACCCCTTGACCACGACCAGACGGACTCGGGTGATACCTGCAGGCATGATCTGCCCAGTCCGCCGCACGAGTCCGCTGAGGAGCAGGGGGAACAGAGCCTTCTTGACCGCGAACGGGTCTCGTCCCTCGCTCAGGTGCCGCAACGTGCAACGCTGGGGAATCTGCGCCAGGAGCAGCCACTGCAATGGCTTCAAAGAAGGAGGGTCTGCGAATGACAGCATCAGCATCAGCTTCTCATCGACGTCAGGAAGCACAGGTGCCATCGTGTCCGTCTCGATGTGCGTCTGTTGCGAGAGACTCGACAATTGGGACTCGTCCACGTGCATCGAGGGCACCGGTATCTGTTCGTCCTCGTAGAACGTGAATTGTCCAGCAGAGAATGCGGCCAGCGCACTGGCGAGGGCTGCCGGGCCATGAACGCGACCGTGGATCACCTCGACAATCGCCCCCGCGTCAAAGTACAGCGAGCTCTCGGCAGCGTCGTCTTTCAGAACGAGACGTCCCGATTTGCCGCCCCTCATGATAAGCGAAATGACCTCATCGACGCTGAATCCCGATAGATCGCCAGCCAATGGCATGCACGCCTCCGCATTGACGCCTGAATGTGCATTACTCTTTTCGTTATTGGCATTATACTTACTGTATCAGTCTGCACAAGCTGACCGAGCGAGACAGCACATGGACAGGTCCGGCATTATTGCAAAACGGTGAATGGCCTGTAACATTCTTGCTACAAGGGTGGTGCGCATAGCATGAGAAAACGAGCGAGAAGCGTTCTGACAGGACTTCTGGTACTCTGCTGCGCCGTTGCGGGGCTTGTGCCCGCGGTGCATGCTAAGGCAGATTCGTCCAGCTCGGCTGGACACAACATCGTCGTCATGGAGAATGCCGATCTCGCGCGTACGGCCTATCCGCTAGCCGTCTCGACGCAAACATCCGCTCCCGTGGAATCACCGTCGTCGGGACCTTGGCAGACGGCGTGGGCATGGATCCAGAAGGCGACTCGCTCGACTGACGCGTTTATTGCTTCTCTATATATGGGCATCCGCGATTTCTTCGTCTCGGGTCAGGCACTGAAGGTTCTCCAGACCGCGACGCAGGCGATTACCGATCTCGCCGTCCGGTTGTTTCTGCCTCTGTCTGTGCTGGTTGTGCCAATTCTGGGACGCACGGTGTCCGGCCTCTCGGTGACGCCTGAACTTGTGGCTGTGTGGATGTTCTGGATCGTCGTCGTTCTTGCCCTTATCGTCCTCATCCTCGCTCTGCGTCCTCGGCACAATATGCGCAAGCGCCTGCCCAGGGTGTCACCCAGGGCAGCAGGGCAGGGACAAAACACCATAGAGTTCGGTCTTGTGGAACAAGGCCCAAAACCTTCGGCTGCAACACCACTGGATCAATTGGCACAAATCCAGGAGAAGCCGGAAACACCGCCTGTACAGGAACCGACAACCCAACCTGCAATCGCGGAGGAATCATCTCATGCCTGGCTCGACTCACCGTCCGTCCCGGAGATTTCCCTGGAGCCACTTGGCTTCTTCCCCGGCGCAGATGCGGTGCCCACGACAGTACCCGCTGTGCCTGCCGCCATGATTACATCGGCCGAGCCGCCACTTCTGGAGTTCACCCCGCCCGAGGGAGAATCACCCACGACTCAGGACGAACTATCGGAGCCCGTCACGGCCACTCCAGCAGTTCCAGCCGACGTTCCTTCGGAAGCCTTTCTCACGCCTCCGCAGGAGAGTCTCCCGGCCCAGGAACCGCCCCCGGAAACGCTCCTCGAACCTTTCCCTGAACCCGAACTGAGACCCATTGGACAGGAAGCTCCGGTCCAGCCCATCGAGTCGGAGAGCAAGGCTTCTGAGACCATGTTGTCTGTCGACCAACCCATGCCTGCCGAGGAAACTTCGGTAACCCCAGAAGCACTTCAGGCGGAAGAGATCTCCGTTCCAGAGACTCCTGTTGCCCCGCAAGCTGGTTCCATCGAAGAGCCGGTTTCGCCAGAGGAGATGAGTACACCAGTCCACGAGGAAGTCCCATCTGCCAACGAGACGGTGCCGGCTGCACAAGAAACATCCGAAGTCGCAGCAACACCCGAGGCAACTCCTGTCGAAATCGAACCCGTCGAGCCGGACCACGAATCCCTTGCGGCAAAATTGTCGGAGATCAATCCGCCGACACCGTCTGGCGCGGACCTTCTGTCGCGACTGCTGGATGATGAGGAGTCTTTCGAACAGACGGTGGTTGCGGCTGGCGCCGCAGCAGGCGTCAGTGTTCCCGTACCCCCCCTCGCACCGGCTCCAGCAAACACGCCGGCCCAACAGCCCTCCGTCTTCTCAGGCGATGCCGAACTCGACACGCTGTTGCAGGACGGTGTTGTCACCGATGCCGGCGCGCTGGCACAGCTCTTCCGCGGCGGGTATCGCAATCGTATCTCCAAACTCGCCGTCTCGGCCAAGGACCTGCAGAACGTGCCAGACGAGATGCGGCAGGTGATCAGGCTCACCGTCGTCGCTCTGTCTCCCATTGAGCTGTCGATTGCCCGGGACCTGGCAATGCGCCTCGAGGCGCCGGGATTTGTCGGCGAGGCTCTGCTCGTAGCCAAGAAGATGGGGTATGAGAACTATCTCACAACGTACAAGAACATCTCGAAGAACTACAAAGACGTCAGTATCATCGATACAGCCAGTCTCAAGGCGCCAGAGATATCGGTCGAATCCGGCGAGGATCTTATTTCCTTCAGCTAGGCTTGGACGGACGGACACAGAGCATGAAAAAGGGGCGCACACGTGCGCCCCTTTTTCATGCTGAGCTGCTTGAAGGCCTACCTCCTGTATATCGATACCTCGGCGTACTCCTTGAGACACCACCCGCAGGTGACACACGCCGCACGCCTGACGAGCGGTACGCCGTCTTGTCCTTCCTCGATCGCGCCCATTGGGCAGACAAGCGTGTCGAAGCTCTCTGGACGCCTGGAAAACCGGAAAACAGGTGGAGCGCCAAATGCAGTACGGGCAGGGGGCCTCTGCCAGAACCCGTCGGGCACTCGTGCCCGCAGTTCATCCAGCGCGATATTGGACACAACGTCCGACGTCCTGCCACGACGCCCCCTGCCGATACGTGCCGACGCTGAAGAGCTGAACGGTGACCAGGAGACCCTGCCGCCACTTGCGATCAGCGCGTAGCCGTCCAGCTCCTCGGGATCGATACCGGCCAGGATCACGCCGGTCTCGGCGGTTCTTCCGTACGTTTCTTCGCGGGCGCGCTCGCCATCGATGACACCGAACAGGAAGGATCCTCTGATCGCCGACCAGACATCCAGGAGGGCCTCTCCCATCAGTCCATATGCAGCATAGCTCAGGACCTCCGTCCGCGTCTTTGTCGCAAGGCAGTCAAGGACCGTGGCGAAGATGCCGTGGACGCCGGAGAACCTGTTGAGCTCGAGGCCGCGCACGACGACGAACAGATCAGCCTCGGCGAGACACCGTGACACGAACACCTGCTTGATGTAACGACGCTCGGTGGTCTCCATCTTGTGCAGCTGGCGTGCGTAGGACCTCCTGGGCACCGCCAGGGACTCGTACTCCCCGGAGATGATCTCAATCAGGTCGCCATGTTCACCCAGCAGGCTCGTCAAGGCGCTGCGATATCCCTGATCATAGCCTGCCAGAGACTTTGCGGCAAGGTCGACTCGGGCGGCCCTGGACAGCGTCCGCACCGTCTGCTCCACCAGGTCCAGGGGCACAGGGATGTCACCAAGCAACACAAGAACTCGCTTGCCATTGAGCCCCTGAGGCTCCATCCAGTGGAACACATTGTCGAGCGCCTGAATCCGGGCATCGATCCCTTGTCCCAATGCTTCTATCATGACTGTCTGACTCATGGTGCCTCCTGATCCAAAACAGTATACATGGTTTCGCAAAGGTATCCGCGCTTTGACAAAAAGTTGCACGCAGGGTACAATAAGCAACAACCATTATGAACAAGCTGCTCATAAAGAACGGAACACTGCTGACCATGGGTGGCGACCGTCAGCCCCGTAAGGCTGACCTGCTCGTCGCTGACGGACGTATC
>Ga0209881_1000011_pt1 | contig 58720 bp, 88 predicted proteins | sample PersoiDNA2013193_FD_185804 | JGI IMG/M metagenome (GOLD analysis project Ga0209881, IMG submission 185804) | Permafrost soil microbial communities from the Arctic, to analyse light accelerated degradation of dissolved organic matter (DOM) -... | ecosystem: Environmental > Terrestrial > Soil >... | reverse complement strand
GCTCGAAGGTGTCCTGAAAAGGTATCACAGACGTCCTGCTTTCGTGAATGTTGGTTCCGGGAAGAAACGCAACCGCGAGTGCGATAATACACAAGGTCGCGAGAATTACCAGCCTTCGCACTTAGGACCGGCCGCGCCGCAACCTCTTTGCGGCCATGCCGGCAGCAGCGAGGGCAGCGAATCCCATGGCTACCAAACCGGCCACCGTCCAATCTGAAAAAGTGGCTATGGTACCGAATGCTCCGAGTCCGCCGGCGATGTAATTGGGTGAGTACACGAGTTAATCCGTTTCTTGAAAGATATGGCCGCCGTCAGAATCATCCGATGGCTTGTCTCCAGCATTCATGACCGACAAATAGATGCCGAAGAATGCTGGAGTGATGATGAGAACCACTGCGAAGACGCTCCCAGAAGCGGCGTCCACAAGTGCGGCCAGCACCACACTAGCTATGAGTTTGACTTTGTTCTGACGCAAAGCGCTTGCGAAGCTGACCTTTCCCGCGGTCTTTGGCGTCACGTGGAACACACTTCCGCCAAATGTCGTCTTGAGCGACGCGAAGAGGCTGGCGAAATATACGGAACCGAACAGCGCCATCGAATGCAGAAGATAAGACACCAGCTTGCGTTTCGGCACGTGCCGCCACGTCAGGATGTCATTGAGCATTGGCGCAATCAGGAACGTCACTGTAGGAATCAGCATCCACAACGGGAACTTGTTACTGAAATGCACCTCCGGGAATATGATGGCGTTGACGATAACGTACAAACTGAATACACCTGTCAACGGAAGGCTGAACGTGAAGAGGACGATGTCCAGCTTCTCGTACCATCTGAGTTGCTTGGAGAACAGAATCCGACCGGCATAAGTCCGGATGAATTCCATGTTGCCCTCGGTCCACTTCTTGTGGCGCTTCTCGAAGGCGAAGTAATCGACCGGGAATTCTTCACCGCAGAGAACGTCCTCCGCAAACTCCGTTCGGTAACCACCGCGCAGAGCATCGATGGCGAACCCGATGTCCTCGGCCACGATCTCTGGGAAACCACGAGCCGTCAGATATGCATCACGACTGACCATAGCACCGTGGCCTAGCAAAGACAGGAATCCGGCATGCGCCTTGACCTTCTGATATACAGGCCAGTGCGAATTCACTCCCGGAGCGAACATCTTCATGAATGATGTCCGATTACGTGTAGCAATGTGGTTTGCCTGGACGATACCGACACTTGGATCCTGGAAGTAGTCGAGGCAACGATCGATGAAGTTCGGCGGCAGCACCTCATCGGAGTCGACGATGACGAAGTGATCCAGTCGTTGCCCAGCAGGGGACTGGAGGAAGTTATTCAAGTTTCCAGCCTTGAACCCCTTTGGCCGATTCGTTCGACGAATAACCGGGATTTTGTACATCCAAGCGAACCGATCAACACGTGCCTGGAACTCCGCCTTCGAGCTATCATCCAGGGCATAAACCTCGAAGTTTGGGTAGTTCTGCCTGATAGACAATCGAAGCGATTCTTCGCTAATGTCATTGCAGGTCACGTACAGCAGACCCACGAGCGGGCTACGACCTTGTGGACGTCGAGGAACCACTTGCTTCTTCCACGACGTGGCACGATAAGCGATTGGATATACTACGTCCTTCATACCATTGAGCCAGAAGTACATGATGAAGAGCGTCGTGGAAGAGACCGTAGCGCCGAGCAAGTCGCTTCGATTGAATGCTCCGCTGATGATTGGCGCCGCAGCCATCAGCATTGGGACGCATAGCAACGCCCACAAACCAACGATGCACCAGTACATGGTCGATGTTCGAGTTCGTACCCTAAACGCTTCCCGCGATATAGCGGGACGGGGCGTGAAGGTGGGACGCTGCAGTTCAGAAATGTTCCTGAGCTCTTTCAGCCCTTCGAATGGATCGTTTCTTACAGCCTCAAAAGGTCGGGTATTCGGCACTTCTATGATTCTCCGTTCTTATCGGATGATGAATGCCGAGACTTAACGACATAGTCCGGAATATGATCTGGACAATATGACTGGATTATCGGAGGCGTAGCTCATGCGTGTTAAACCGGCGTGTGACAGTCTGTTTCTCCGCAGGCGATTGATGCGTTGGCCCACATAACAGTCTCACGAAGCTTAAGAATGGCCGTTGAACGATCACCGGTATCCGGACAGATTCGCAAGATCAGATCGGCGAAATGAGCTCCGACACTTCTGATAGCCTCATAACGCGCGGTCTGAGTTCCCTGAGGGGGATGATAAGAGAACTGATTTTTGATCATCGCTATATCGAAAGAATCAGGTTCAGATACTTGCAATTCTGGAATAATATTCATTTTGCCCCTAACTATTTTCTTGATTTGACCCGGAATTTTTTCGGATTCAGTCCGGCCATGATGATCTCGTCTAGTGTGGGCATTGCGCAGAACGCATCGCAATGATGATGAATTGTCCACGGACAATCACCACTTCCCAAACCGAGATGTTCACCGGCATGCCCGAACTGTTGATTGCCAAACTCAAGCCGATCGATCCGGTATTTGCGGAAACCTCTTTCTAGTGGTTCGGTCATGTTGCGTTAGTCATTCTCCTGGCACTTGCTAAGCCAGAGCTCGGCTTCTTCGATCTTGGTTAGCGCGAGCGAACGCTCGCGTCCAGGCTTGATCTCTTCCTCGATACCCTCTCGCAGCTGTGACAGATTCGTCTTGAACCAGGGAATATAATCCTTAGCCATTGTTTATCCCCTAGTCCGGAATGCAGACGTTGTCGAACTTCTTGTACGCGTCGAGATAAGACTCGGCCTTGTCGCCGTTGTAGGTGACCTCGTAGTACATGCCATCCGGAAGAGTCGTACTGATGAGCGCCTTCCAGTTTTGCAGGGTCTTCGAGAACCAGACGACATAGACCTCGTCGAAGGCGAATGTGACATGCGTGTCGGTCTTCTCAAGGCGCTTCTTGATGTACTCGAAGGCGATCAGCTTCGCCTTGACGATGATTCGTTGCTCGGGCATTTCTATTTCCGCCATCTTGGCGTCTCCTTTGCGTAGAGCATCACACGTTAGACAAGCACCTGGAACGTGAAGATAACTATCCATCTTATTCCTAACTGGCTCGCTCGATCATCATCCGCTCACCGTTAACGTAAATAGTGAGCGGAACGTCTTTCATCGGCGTAGAGAGATTAGGCATTTCATTCCTGAGTATTCAGCTACGGGCGCATGCCTTTCGCCATCGATTCCGCGCTCTCCACCTCAGCGACGCATTCCTCAAGATGAAGGTAGAACTGCGTAAGCTTCTGGCAAAGAACGCCGAGAGTTACGGAAGATATGTCGCCCGGAATGACTCGAAGACGCAAGACCCTGTCCGAAAGTTGATCGTTCATCGCCTGCGCTTGGGCGATTGCTTTTGAATTGGCTTCCAGGATCTTCCAGATTTCGTTCAGCGATTCGCGCTGCTTTGAGGTGGGCATTCCTGTCCCTAACTGATTCTTATTTCGAATCTAATTTATTTTGTATCGTTTGATTTGAAGCGATTAACTCTTATCCGGATATCTTCCGATCCATCGCCAGTCATGTGCGTCCACGAGAGTATGCTTTTCGCGAAGAACGTCAGGATTTCCGGTTTTCACCGGCTCCAGAGAGACTATCACGCGACCATCAGCCATGAATGTTGTATCTTTGACGCATCTCGAAGCCCAACCATCGGCCAGTTCGATCTGGTCACCTGGCCGCGGAACCGCCATCAGCCAGCGTCTGATACGAATACACCAGATACCCGCCTCAGCTGGAGGATTGGAGTAGATGTTGAGATCGATAATGACATACATCGATGATACTCCTAGCTGGTGAACCATTCAAAGTCACCGTAATTGGAGATATTCGTGACAGCCGCATCCACGAGCTTCGTGAAATATGACATGTCGATTGATTCTTCTAGCTCCTCATCAATCCCGAACTTCAGGACGTGAGCTTCCTTCCAGAAGTGACCCTTGGTGCCGGAAGCCGCGTGGAATGCGCCGTCCTTACCCCGGAGTAGAGTGCCTCCGCCGGTTCCCGCGAGGACAGGAACGAATGCGCCCGCTCGTCCGACGAAGCGAGGCTCTCCATCGCCGAAATCAAGGTAGAGAGCAGTCGTGACAGTCTTTGTCTCAGTGAAGTCATGATAATTCAGAGGTTCCTTACTGAATAGAGTTTTGAAGACGTAAGGGTGCTGGAACTGTGCTCCGGTTGCCGTCCAAGTGCCATCGTGCTTCTTGGCGACGTAGACGGCGTCATTGACGAGACAGAACTTGGAATATGTCTCTTCATGTTCAAAGTCGTAGCCATATTGTTGGCCGAATTCCATTACGAAGTTGACGATCTCCGGCGTTGCATCGGGGATCTTGATCGAATCGGTCTTAATATGAACGACCTTGAAGCCCTGCTTCTGGACCGCCTCTTTCAAGTCGATCATGAACAGGGCACCGCGCTTGGCGACGATGTTGTCTTTGTTACGCGGGTCACGGAACGGGTTGTCGAAGCTTGCTGATGTGAGACCGTAGACGATGTTGATTACGATCTTCAGCGCATAGGATAGCGCTGTGGCATCGTCTTCCGAATTGAGGTAAGGTTCGAGGGCACCGGAGAGCATTTTTCGAGCTGCAGTGTAATCCTTACGCTTGATGGCGATGCGAGCGGCCTTGAGATCTGCGAAATTCTTCGTATAAGGACCGAATAGATCCAGCAGTTCAATCGACGTCGGGTGCATTGACGCAACGTCCAGCACGGCGACGTTTGAGTACATGCCAGGTTCGGCATAAACATAGCCGCCCTCGCCTGTGATCTCACCCTTATACTCGCTCTTCCCGAATCCGTACGTATACCCCGGAAATAGCTCTGATAGATCTGTGTAGTTGAACTTCTCCTGCGGTCGCCTGTCGTCACCGAATATGATCCTCGCTGTGAGTTTCTGAGTGGTGTCGTTGACGGACATGCCGGCCATGTCTGCCAGGATCTGACGCGCTACGAAATCCTGCTTGCGGTCCTCGAAGACCTGTTCGGTTGTGATGACGTCGTTTGCGCAGTAGTCGAGCACATCAACCCACAAAGGCTCATCGACTGGACAGTCCCAGGGATGTCCGAGCTCCTTGTGGTTGAGTCCGAGCTCGATTTGGAATCTCTTCAGACCCTGCTTCTTGCTTGAGAAGTCGTAAATATCGGCATACGACAATCCATACGCATCGCCGAACATCGACCCTTGCTCGCCATTGATGATCCGCTGGCTGAGTTTGAAGAGGGCCTCGTTGCTGTACCCCATCACTCGAGCGTACAAAATATGGTTGTCGTACTTGCGGTTGTTGAATCCCACGAGCTTGAACTTGCAGAGATCCTCGATAGCAGGGCCGCTAGGATTGAGCATTTTGACGACGTTGGCATCGCCCGCGTACTTCCAGCACACCACGAAGAGATTTGGAAATACCTCAACGTCGTAGAACACAAGCCGTTCGTCCATCGGCTCAGGCTCTACCGACTTCTGAGCTGACTCCGACGCGAACTTCATGGCCATGACCGTCTTGACGCAGTACAACGAATGGTTCGTCGAGTTGTTGGCGAATGCCAGAATTCGCCCGCGCATGTCTGTCACGTCGTACGGAAGGCCGGAATTGAACGCGTCTTCGAGGATTTTCCAGATGAAGTCAACGCTTGACTTCGTTCCCGGATGAATTTCCTTCCGGAGGTTTTTCAGGATCAAAGCCCGCAAACCCTGCTCACTCTGGATAACTTTTGAATCGAGCATCTTCTCTTCCTTGATCGGCAAGCCTCCGGTGATGAGGGCGACTGGAATATCATTGCACTTGGTCAGCTTGCGTCGAAGTGAGGCTTCTCCCGTGAAGATTTTGACTTCGATTCCTTCGGCAAAGACACGACCAAGTTTCGAGACATCTCCATCATACAGGTAATGAAGGTGTATTCCTGCCTCGCCCTTACTGAATTCTGCATACGTTGCTGGCCAGAGGCTAGCTGCCTCAAGGTTTTTCTCGAGACTTTTAGCACCATTGTCTCCTTTCAGGTCAAAATCTATAACGACGTGCTGCTCGCCAGGCTTGACGTAGTGAATCTTAGAGGTGTCAAGCTCTGCGAGCGTCGTCTTAACATTAGACCATTTCCGACCAGGAGTTTCATCCTCATTGGCATACTGCGCCGGCATATCAGCCAGCAGAGTATCGAGCAGGGAAGTCTCGACGTCCATGACTAGTGACGGCTCAGACTTGATCATCATAAGGTTAGGTCCTAGCTTATCGTGCTTGAATCCGGAGAACCAGCTGCGAATAAGAACGCCGTCGACACGCGCTCGCTCTTCGAATTTGTCGAAGTAGTTCCGCAATTCATCACGAAACTTAGACCGGTTAAGCGTCCAGTCGTAACCGCTTTCCTCACAGAACGCTTTGTATAGATTCCAGGCCTGAAGGAGCGTAGTGCCGTCTTGCTCCTTGAACAGGTCAAATTGTGACAGCATGAAGTTATAGAATATGTCGCTTCTGAGGATCATATCGACAGGTCGATAAGTCGAGTAGTAGTTCTTTCCTAGTCGACGATATAGACGCAGGCAGTGATATGCAATTGCGCCGAGTTCGAATCCAATTTGCGCCGTTGTTGCCGCATATTCTTCCGCCGGGATTTTTTCGCCCGTGGGGTGTACGTCGATCAAGCGCCTGATGAGACCCGATTTTGCATCCGTAATGCGAACCGACTGGTTAGAGCCGATAAACAAGAACGCAAATATCTTGCTTGTGTAGGTGGTCTTGTACTTCTCGTTGATGACCAAATCTTCGTGGGATATGATCGAGTTAAGACGAGTGTTATCTTCGATCTTCGACAAGTCACCATCATGCTGAATGGCAACGAGCGGATTACCCCTAAACGCTTCCGTGGCAAACGGATTATTCGCGGTAGTTATAGCTTTCGCGTCGAACGCGGCGTAGTAACCGACGAACAACTGCTGCAGAATATTTAGGAACGTCGACTTGCCTGTCCCGGCCTCACCATACAACACGAAGAATTTCTGAATATGCCTAGAGTCGCCTGCTAGTATTGCACCGATTCCCCATTCGAGCTTACGACGCTCTTCGACAGAATATAGCACACTCATCAGACGATCGTACGCCACGATCGATCCATCTTCGATGGAATACGGCAAACGCTTTGAACTGTAATCCGCCTTCCTTGGCGGCGTATTTGCGAAGGCTAGCTTCGCGTCTAGATGATGGTTCGAATCCGGCAAGTTTCCGCAATAACTGCGAAATTCCTGCCATAGCTTGCTCCTGTAGCTCCCGAGAGTCCGAACGTGGACCGACACATCCGGACTCTCGAGTTCGTCAGCACGCTTGTAGAGATCGGCGTCAAGCAGTCGTTGGACATCAAATTCATCCGTTGACCACAGGCCCGCTTCTTCATCCCAGATTGCATAGAAAGAGCCACCGCGAACCATCAGGTCGGACGAGCGGCGAACCGTAAAGTCTGGGTAAACCTCGACTCCACTCTTCGTCACCCGGTCTCTGACCTGATAGAAGTCCATAGAAGTCCTCTCTCGCTAATACATCATGTTTTCTGTCATGTAAGCGCTCATCTGGAGCCAAAGCTCGACGTTACGCTGATCTTGATTCGGAATCTCGAGTGGGAATATTCCTCCTCGGCCAGACGGTCCATACGCACGATCATTGAAGCGATTGAGCTTGCGCTCTATTCGCCACATGTCAGTAGGAAGTATGCGTTTATCGTTAAGATGAACTAGACCGAGGTTAATCAAGAATTGCTTAAACCACCAGCCAACAGTTCGATCAACCATGAAATCGGCTCTTTTGGAAATTCCGATCAGCACCTCAAATATAGAAGCGTCTGAGGCGAGAAGTTCATCCCAAGTAGCCAGGCCTGTAACGACATCCATTTCTTTGATGAATTCGTTACGAAGCTCGCTACCATCCGCATTTCGATTAATGTCCTGCGGAATGATAGCGTTGAAGAGTTTCTGATGCATAATGTCACATAGCTTCAAATATGACAACTGCGAATCCGAGTCCCGAACAGTAAATACTTGATCGTAAAGCCAGCAGAAATATCGCTGGCTCAGATCTCGCACTTCTCACCTCTTTTCTTAGAGTTAGGATTGCCGTAATTGAGAACGGCTTCCACGTATTCCGTTCGATTCAGGACGATGTCGAAATCAGCTTCCAGCTTGTGATTCCGCACGTACTGAATATACGGATCGAGTGAGACCCCGCCAAAGTCTTCGATCCTAAGCGGTCCGGTAATTCCGTCAAAGGTCCGGATCGGATCATCCTTATCGTCGACTAGGACGTTGTCGCCAGCGTAGTAAGTTACACTGATTTTGTTGTAGTGTTCGTAGGCCTCTTCGTTGAATTCGGCACTATCTATTCGGAAGGGTCTGGATTCGTCTCGGTCTGCGGGAGGCCAGATGATGACTCCGTCGAGACCATCTCGATTTCGTCCCTGGATGGATCCTTCTGCCACCGTTCGATGGATTCCTGAATTTGAGCGAACCGAACTTTCTGCGCGGTAGTTTTCGGAAAGTGATATCCCATCTCTCTCGCGAATTCCCTCAGTCGTACCGGGCCAAGCGGGATCGGATCCAAGATCGGATTCGTCGTTGTTTCCGCCAGCGCCCTCACCTTCCACGCGTCCGTCTTCGTCGGGTCCATATTCTCCGGAAGGATCACCGTATCCCAGTTCAGCGGCTCGTGCGAGCCCTGCTCGGTAAGCGAGGTATCCTGAGTCATTGGTGCCAAGCTTGGCCAGGTCGGCATCTGCTCGAAGACGGTAATGTTGCCGGACGGATTCAATTTCGGCATCAGCGGAAGCCTGAACTCGGTTGCGTAGAAGTAGATAACCGAGAATACCCCCAGCAACACAGCCACCCACAGCACCGAGAACAAAAGAGGGTGCATGCATATGACGGACATTGATTTTCACGCCTTTCATATCAGATCCGGATTACGCCGTCGACATTGAAGTCGAGGAGGATGCTGGCCTCTAGCCCGTTAACGAACTCACGAGCGCTTTCGTTGTACCGATCGTAAAGACCGAAGTCAACGAAGCCGTCACCAGTTTCGCTGTCCCTCTTCCAGCCCACGACCTGACCGGACTGCGTACGCTCCAGACCGAGGGACTCATAGATCTCGTTCAGAAATATGTAACCGTAGGCGTTAAGACGGTTGTTCGCCCACTCCTGCTGACTGCGCAGGAATATGTGATTGTACTCCGCCGTGTTGGTCCAGTTACGCGAAGTTGCGTCGAAGAATCGCGCGTATGGTGACGGGATCTGATCACTCAAATCGATGACTTCGCCGGTCTCTTTGCCTTCGGCGTCAAATATGCGCATCTTCTTGACACCGCGATAGAGCTCGAGTTCCTTCTCCTCACCGATCTCGTCCTGAACGCGCTTGCGGTAGGCCTTGTAGCCCGCGTCGAGGACGCCATACGCTGCAACGAGTGCGGACTGACGCTTGAGCATGATGCCGTGGCCAGCCAGCACGCAGGATATGGATACGGCACCGAGAACGATTGCTGGTCCGTAGTTCTTGGCGAGCTCGGCGCCGGCCTCGATCCAGATTTCTCCGGTCTTCTTAGCAAGCTCGTTCTTGGTTAGCTCCTGACCGCCATCATTGGTTAGCGTGTCAACACGCTCCTTGGCGGAACTGGCGATGCCCTGAGACTTGAGAGCCGCCTTTCCGACGAAAATCGCGGTCGCGACGAAACCGACTACGCCGGCGCCCGTCAAGATTGTTGGTGCATTCTGCTTCAACGCACCTCGCACGGAGCCTAGAGCTCGCGTACTGAGTTTCGAGATGTTCACGAATATGTCCTTACAGAGTTGTTTTGACGTTGTCGATGGATGGGTAAGCTACCCAGGTTGACGCTTCCCATTTTGGAACGACGCCATGCGTCTCGGTCATGTTGAGCCAGGCGTTGCGAACTTCTTCAGTGGTGAATGTATCGATCGCGTACTTTTCGCCATCTTTGTAGCAGATTGCATGATCGACCACACCACCGAGTGGCACGGAACCAAGATCTTGAACACGACCGCAGTCGATTTGTCTGGCTACGTCCACAGCAGACATGGTCTGCGCCACGTATGTGTACGTACCATTTCCGGATTTTGGTGCCGCCTGATAGCTGGCGTACCCTACACCCAGAAGACCCAGAGTTAGAAGAACTGAAGCGAATGCCTGGAGTCGAGTTTTGCGGGCGTCCATGATCCTTTTCTTTCTTGTTATGTTATCGGTTGAGTGCGGGGAAGAATTAGCAGATATCCGCCGCGAATTGCGCGAACGCTAGCGCTGCGAAGGTCGTACCATCCCCACTTGTCGTCGGTGAATTCCCCTGAAATACCGACTAGGTCGTAGAGATCGTTGACCGTAGCAACATCGTACTTGTCGATCAGAAATCGAAGACGATCTAGAACATCTTCGGCATCCCCTCGAGATTCAAGGATAATGTCACTGAAGTCATGCGTAGTTCGTGCTTGACGAGTCATCGTGCGTTGTGGTGTTGACTGCGGTTGAGCACGACTGTAGTTAGTGTATCCGGGTCGACTGCCTTGTGTTGCCCGAGGCCGAATATCGCCAAACATGAGTCGTTCAACGCCCTGACTGACAGCGTCGCTGATCATGTTTTTGGCCGCTGGAACGAGAACTTCCATGACGACATATTGAACGACCGAGTTTGAACTTTCGCTGAAGAACGTTTCGTAAATCTTCGAACCGACGCCCTTTTTACGGGTAACGACATCACCGGTGACGATTTTTTCTTGCTTCGGCTTGTCTTCCTCAGGGTCGATTCTAGCCCGCTTGGAGTTTGACGGATAGTCGACCTTGACTGTTCGTTGGCGACCCCCGCCCACGTCAACATTCATCATTCCATCAGTCATTGTCGTTCTCCATCGTCAGATATTCCTCGATTTCTTGGGCCATCTGATGACAGGTCTCCACGGCTTCTCGTTCATTAGAAGTAGTGGGCTCTGCTGACTTTAGCATTGGCCGCAACTCTTCTTCAAGAGTAGCCCTGGCGTAAGCGAATGATCCGTAGTTCTCACGCAGTTCTTCAAACCTGCTTGGAGGTGTTATCTTCATCGTTGCTCCCCAAGCTCCAGATATTCGTTAAGCTCGTCACGAATAACCTTTGCGCGAGATATATCGTCGGAATTAAGTTCTTCATCCTCGGGGTTAGCGATCTGGCCGTTCAGCTCAGATCTATAGCTCGAGGCATCCGAAAGCGAACCGTAACGATGCTTCAGAAGCTGAAACCTAGATTTTGTTACGTCGTCCATCGTTCTCCTAAATATGAGGGGCACATTTATCTTTGTCGTTTGAGATCTAGCGAGGCGCTGATCCCCCTCAAGAATATGGATCTAGCTATCCTGCGGATGCCAGTTCAGGTTGGTCCTGCGGTGATAAACCTCCCGTAGCTGAAGAGCGCTCATCTGCTCCAGTTCGATCAACGTCGGTTCGCGATACGCCCAGGGAAGGAGTTCACCATTGTCATCGAAGGGGTGCGACAAGCCGTTCGCCATGTCACGCTGGGGCATGACCGATGCAGACCAACCGCTGTTCTTGCGCCTGAACGCGTCGTGCATCCTGACCTTAGACATCTGCGCGAGCTCGATACTCGTTGGCTCGCGGAACGCCCAGGGAAGGAACTGACCGTTGCCGTCACGTGGATTGTCGAGGCCGGTCGTCATGTCACGCGGATCACCGGCTGGCCAGGAACCATTGGGCCCGTCAAGACCGTTCGGGTCTGGAAGTTCCCGAATCTGACCCACAACCACGCCCTTGACGTTCGAGATCGTTGGCTCCGGCAACCCCGCCTCCAGAACCGCCTTCTTGATGTCGGCCTCGCTCGCCAGATCCTTTGGTATGATGCCGACGATGAACTCCACTGCAAGCCGCGGATCAGTAGCGAGTTCCATGAGCAACGCGTCGAAGGCGGGCGAACTCGCGAACGCGTCTCGAATTTCGTCGGTCTTGTCAAATCGCGCCCCGTCAGGCGACTTGGCTCCGTAGGAACGAAGAATGAAATCGCTGATCGCGGCGATGATCTTCGCGCCGTTCTTGGACTCGGCGATCTGGGCGAGCATCTTGCTCATACCGCCCTCGATTTCGACATCCATCCTAACAAGCTCCATCTTAGACAGATGGAAGTAATGCGTCTCAGTCTTCGGCTCATCGTTGAAGTCGGTGAAGCTGATAGTCTTCTTGATCATTGTTCACATTTCCTTGCTGATGGTGACGGTGTTGAGTCGCTTGTAGATATTGAGATGGATCTCGTCGGTCTCTCCGTCAAACGAAACTTCCCAGAGAATTCCTCGAGCGACGGAAGATGTACAGATGGCCTGCCAATCATCGCTCGTACGCGTGAACCAGAGGATGTCCACCGCACTGGGCAGTAGCGACGGGAGACGACTCTTGTCGCGGTGCTGGTTGTAGTTGTCGCATACGACTTCTTTGGCCCGGGTCAAGAACTTGTCCGGGTCGTGTCCCTTGCGGATCCTCACCGGAGGCTTCTTAAGCGAAGTCTTCGACTTGGCGGTCACCCTGGCCGCTTTACGAATCGAATCCTCCGGTGCCGGCGACATGCCCGGCTCGGCAAACGCGATCTGGCTTCCTTCCCCGACGTGCACGACGCCGTTGGGGATCTGAATCTGCTCGGTCACGTAAATCTCCTTGCTGAAAATATGAGACCTCGAGTTTTGGTTATTATCTCGGGGTCTCACAAGCCGATCTGGCTGATGGGTGTTACTTAGCGGGGCTTGGAAACGAATCGCTTCAGGTCCTTCGGGACGCGGAAGGCAGCGTTTAGTATGGCGATGGCAGCGACTGCGCCAAGGACCACACCAGCGCCACATGCCGCGGCTACGATGACCGTGTTAGTGACTTTCCTGGGCTTGGCCATGGGTGGCTCCTTATCAGGTGGATTGGGGTTCATTATACCCCTTGTAATTCTCGCGAGTTCGCGCCGAAGCTTTGCATGCTGCGTCTTTGGGAGGGGCTTTCCAGTGAACCGCAAATATGCACGTCCGACAATCCGCGTGATGATGTACGGCCAGATTAGCCAGAATATGAATGCCCCAACGGTCGGGAACAGCTTCACAATCCAGCTAGAGCTTGGAGTACGCCTCGATTGGAAGACCAGCGTATCCCACAGCCAGACACGGGCGGTTGTCTGCAGAGATGTGGCTCGAGAAGACAATCTGGACCGTATGCTCGATGTTGAATCCAAGTGCATCGCCGAGAGTTGTCGAATCCAGCCCCAGAAGTCTCCAGAACTCGTTGAGGGAAGCATACAGGTCCTGAAATATGCTCGCGTTGATGTCATTCGCGCAACGCCGGATCGTCTCTGCGTCACTTTTGAAATACCGACCTGACAACGTCTCGTAGCATAGTTGATCACCCCCGCTGGTGATGATGACCTGCGAGTCCTTGACCGGATTCTCCTCGATGTGCCTCTGCACCACCGCATCGTGGACCTTCCCCGCTTTGGTGACGCCGATCTGCTTGACGACCTCGTCCTTGTATTCCCGGAAAGCTGTGTCGGCGAGGGTATAGGCACCCAGCAGTGCCGCGTTGCGCCTCAAGCCGATCTGGTTCGCGCCGATGATGCAAGCGATGGTTGCTGTGCCGGAGATTGCGGCTGGCAAATATAGCTTCCAGGTTGCCTGTACGATCTCCTTACTCGTTAGAGGAACATAATCGTCGACAGGGATGCCTTTTGTATGTGCATCTGCCTGAGCTTCAGTCCAGACGTTCTTCGAGATCTCTGCTTCGCTGACGGAAACCGTAGCCTTCGGAGTCGCCTTGACCGCTAGGACAACAGTACCGACAACACCGGCCACGGCCATTCCTGAGAGAATCGTCGGCGAATTCATGCCGATCGAACGCGCGATTCGACGCGCTAGTATTGGAATTTGCATCATTTCTCCATGAATTTGACTAGCTTGTCGAACTTGGAAATCGCTTCCCAGAACCTGTCGGCGTCGTGGTCTGCTACTTCGACGTCCATCTCGACTGAGAATTTCATGACACTTCGTACCCATCCCAGTCGATGAGACCGTTCAGGTACGCCTCGGATAGCGCGTAGCAGCCAAAATGCTCGTCGACATTTTCGCGGTTGGTTCGAAGGGCGGCGAGGCTGTCTTCATTCATGGCGATGTACATAATTGCTCCTTCATGAAACTATGAGCCCTTGTTTAAGGGCTCTGATAGCTTGTTACTCGTTCTCGTTCTCGGGTGCGATGGACTGCTTGACGTGGTTGTGGATGCGGTCGATGAGGACGCTCGCGACTCCGGCCAGCACGATAGACACGACTGTTGCGGTAACAGCAGCTGTGACTTCGCGCTTGCGGGAGTTGGCGGGGATTTCCTCGACGACGGTTCCTTCAACGGTATCTTCGGGCATGTGAATCTCTCCTAAAATACGGTGACGGGTTTCATTATAGGCCGTGTAAAAGCTGCGAGGCTAGATGGGCTTGGTCTCCTTCAGCTTCTCGGTGAACTGCTGAATGGACGGCGTTACGGCCTTGGCGACAGCGGCGCACACGAGCCTGGTCGCGTAGATCGAAACTACGACCTTGATTACAGTCTTCGCTTTGATTGTGATGATTATCTTTTCTGTGTACACGACGTTACTCACTTTCTAGAAGTTAAAATAAGAAGCCAAGTCGTGAACTTGGGTGCATCTTCGTACTCCTCATGGGAGTCCAGTCGTGAGCTGGAATGCGGCTATGTACTTCTTCATTATAAGCCGTGTAAAAGCTGCGAGCTTATAATGAAACCCACATAATCGTTAACTCCTCTAAAGAGGTGATCGACCTTCCCTAAAGGGATGATCGCGATTATATGGGCTTCATTATAGGCCGTGTAAAAGCTGCGAGCTTATTCTGATACTACAGCCTTACCCAACTTCTTGAAAATGCGGCCTTTTACGTCAGGAAGTTTTCCAGCCAAATTTTCTGAAATTCTAGCTGGAGAAACTTTTAGTTCACGTGCGGCTTGTCCCTGACTAGCGTAAATAATTCCCGTAGTCATGTCCTGAATGATGTTCCCCGGATCACCCAGAGCTTCCACGAACACTTCAACCGTTTGCTTAGACTTCCAAGTAAGAACCTGAAACTGACGAACATTGGAAAGGGACGTCTTCGGTGCTATAAGCAGCGTTACTCCAGCGCATACTGCTCCAGTTATCACGCATGAAATGTAAATTCTCTTGTTTTCGTCGAAGTACTTTTTGATTTTTTCAAGATGTGTTTTCATTTTGCCCTCGAGTTCTCTGACTGAAATATGAAAACCTTAAGCCCGTGTTAGGGGCTGTTGGATTAACTGCTACTTAGTAATCTTGTTCTTTCGGTTGCGAAGGGTGCGAATTCCTTCAACACTCCAGTCGTAGCCGAGCTTGCCGATTCCGTAGACGCCATATGATAGGGCGACTCCGGCAGCGACGAGCACGACAACTTCTTGAGCGCTGATTTTATTAGCTTGCTCTTCGGTTTCGTCCATGACGTTCTCCTTAGTAGGGGTTCATTATACCCCATGTAAATCCTGCGAGACAAACTCTTAGACCCCACGTAAAACAGTACCCCGTGTCTGCAATGGAGGGACATAGCAGACACGGGGTACTGGTTCGAGGGCCGCGGTTAGGCGGTGGTGTCAGATCTTGATCTTCGGGATGAAACTCAGGCCTTTGGAGGTGATCACGTTGGCCTTCTCAAATCCGAGGATCAGAAGTACGCCGACGATACTGCCGCCCACGGAGAGCATCGTGTCTGCGCTCAATCGGTTAGGTGCATCGGTAGCTTCATCAAGCTGCCGAGCCTCGACGAGCACTTTCAAGTTGCTCACCATGGTGGTGTATTCTTCGGTATCTGGGTTCTGATCGCTCATCAATGAGATGACGCGAGTGATCTCATCTTCGAGATCTGAGGGTGTATCGTTCTTGGATTCGCGATTAAACACGGTTTTCCTTTCGGTTAGCTCTCACTATACGCCGTGTTTTTCTCGCGAATATAAGTCTCTATGCACGGGACACGCTAGATCCCGAATAATCACCCATTTGCCATTCGCCCAAGTCGCATCGCCACACGTGCAGTTTGCTGGCCTGCTTGGCGGCAAAGTTGTCGGTTCGCTGTCAGTCATGAGGGCTTCACCTCGAGAGTGATAACGCTTTTCCCAGCGATCTCGCTGATTGGCGTCGTAAGCTCCAGACTGTAGAGATCCTTGATCGGGTGACTTTTGTCGACGACGAGATTTCCATCTGTCACCGGCGAAAAACCCGAACTCGAGATCGCCAGCACGGCGCCCAGAAACGTGTCGAGTGCGCCAATGGACCCGATTACTTGCGTGGTGTCGTGGAATCCCCAGATAGACGCCACTGTGAAATATAGCGTGCCCAACGCCGGGAGCCAGACCTGCGCGATGCTTTTGAGCACATCGTAAAATGGGCTGCTGAATTTGATCATGATTTTCCTTGAATATGAGTTATCCGTGACGTAGACTTATCAGCCACGTAATCAACGCTGATACCGCGACGGCAGCGCTGAGCATGATGGCCACGCGAGACAACGGAGACCATCGTTTTTCTGTCGTATCGCGAAGGGTCGTTCGCTGATTCTCCACTGCTTCTGCGGTGGATTTGCGTTCAGCTTCAACGGCCATAGCTGTAGTAGCTACGATTCTTTGATTCGAATCGACCGCATCCGTCAAGCGTTGCAAGTCCATTCGAAGACCGACGAGCTCAGCTTTAACCAAAGTCAATTGACGCGCGACTTCAGCTTGCGAGCCGTTGATTTTCTCGAAGTGATCATCGTGTCCTTGCAGACGCTGATCTTGAATTCCCCGATCATATTCGTCGCTCACGCACGCCTCTCTAGCAACCTAAAAATGCTCAGTTTGACGACGTTTTACTGAGGTTTTCCGGTTACTAGACGAAGGCATTCTGACATAGAAATGAGCGTAACGTCAGATACTACTTGGCAAATCTTATGATTGTTAAGATTAACCTCGTTCGTGAACTTCAGATCGTTAACGTTGATTTCCCTTATTGTAAACAGGATCGCAAACGTCGTGAGAATGATTGAAATCATCACCAGCGTGATGTAACTTTTCCTTTCCTTCACCAGTGTCCCCGGAGACAGATGGCGGTGAATGCGGCTGCTCCGGTGGTTGAGAAGATTCCGAGGATTGCCCAGGAACGGACAAGATTGTAGAAATGGCCGACCTGGCCGACGGGAACATGCAACCGAACCCAACGAATGCGAGATACGGGTTTGGGGTTGCTGCGTACACCTGTTTCCAGATAATCCATGCTCCGAAACCTAGGAGCAGAACGTCTCGAATGCTTTGGCGAATAAGCGACAGCCATTTGGCCTCTTTTCTCATTACTAGCTGGTTAGTTTCCACGTACCGCCGGAGCGAACGTATGGCACAGCTAGCTTCCACACCCCTCCCGTACGGACGTATGGTACGACTTGTTTCCAGGTCCCGCCGCTTCTTATCCACGCGCCGCCAAACATCTGTATCGTGGCAGTTCCTGATGGATTAGAATATCCCCCGTTATCAGCGGCGTTGTTTTTAGCTAGGACCTCGAATGTGTAAACTCCTCCGGGGGTAAGATCAGTAAGATTTCGACTCAAGTTCAAGGCGAAACTACTGGAATATGTACCGGATGTATCTGGACCCTTGTAGATCCTAAGCTGATAGCCCGTAAGTAGGTTTCCCTCATTATTAGGAGACCCAGCCCACGATACAGTCAAGCTTGTCGGGAGTTCATTTGAGAAGGTGGGCAAACCGGGCGGCGCGGGACGTCTCGGAATTCGAATAAGCGTTAGAACTACGCTTACCGTTTGCTCGCTTCCGAAATATGCCGTTCCAGTCGAGCCGTAATGCACGTCGAACGTTACGACTTTGTTTCCGTCAAGCCCATGGCTAACGGTAAACGTGTGCTCGATGAAGGTTAGGGAATCGCCGGGGGCTAGGGCAAATCCGAAATGCGGCCCGGTGAAACTCGCTTCTCCGCCAATGTCGCAAAGGATGTTTTTACTGGAGGAAGTTGATCCACCACTTCCAACATTCCCGATACGACCCGTAACGGTGACTTGAGAGGTGTTGTCTGGCCAGTTTGAAGACTCCTGGGTGACGATTATCTCAAGATTACCACCACTGCTGACAGATATCGTGTGCGAATTCTGGGCTAGTGACATCGGCTATAGAATCTTGAAGTAAACGGAGCCGTTGACATTGTTTGCGACACCGTCAGAAGGCGCCGCCGTCCCGGAATATATGCCTAGCCCCTGTCTTCCTTGGGCCGGCGTTGTGCCTCCGGTGCCACCACGGGTAACTGGCCAGGTAGTGAGAATCAGCGCTTTAACCTGAGCGACGAAGTCTCTTGTGCGATTTATCTCCTGGCCGCCAAGGCGTACCAGGGCATCATCCCCAGTGTTGGGGACCAGCGGGTATCCTGCCGCTGCAGCATCATCTCCTACGGCCACGAATATGATTCCTTTCTAGATGGTTCCCCAATACTCTGACGGATCGACAGTATTCCAAACAGCTCCGGCATCCCAAGCCAGCCAAGTGCCTGGAGTGATGGTCTGGACCAGCGTCAGTGTCGGGTAAGACTTCTCGCCAGTGTTATCCGAGGAGAATATTTGTTCAGTCACGATCATCTGATTGCCGAGACCGTTTTCGGTTCGTTCTTCGACAATATCCCCAAGCACGTAGTCTACTCCGTATACATACGGGAGATTTTGCGGCATGGTTCCGTCGAATTGATAAACCGGACGATATGACGCTAGAGCAACAAGTCCTTCTTGCTGCAAAGCTGCGGTCAAAGCCGTCCCAGCAACCGTTGTGTTGTTCGAATTGACTAGCAAAATACGACGATCTGCGCCATTTGCAGTCTGATCAGCGGTTGGTGAATACACAACGGCTGTTCCATTTTGAGCGAACACATACGCAACGGTTTTGACGTTGGCCATTGACGTGAGGGTCGTCACGTCCTCTAGCGTTTCGAGATTCGGATCAAATATTACCGGAGGAAGAAGCGTTTGGGTGGAGGTGCGATCGCTTCCGGTATATACCTCGAAGTAAACTAGACCTTTTTCTCCATCCTTGACTAGACGAAACCCGAGCGCGTACATGTCGCAAATCTTCTTGACCGAATTGTACACGGTGTCGGGCGTAAAAGCTACCGAGATGATGTCTGTCGGTTCCGGTATTGAGCCCGAACCAATAAGTGTTCCGAAAGCGTAATACGGCATCACGTCGAGTTGATTAAGTGCCGCAGTAACGCAAACAACGTTAAATATCTGTCTTGCGATGTTTGCGGGGTTTCCGGTAATGACCCAGTACGGCGCTGTGATCGTGGCCGTGAGCGATGGCATGGCAACGCGATCTTCGAGCAATGCCTCAAACGATCTACCCACAATCGTGAGAGTTTTGGTTCCATCTTGCGCGATACTGTCAGTGACAGTTTCGATAGTCGCTACACGATACGAATTATTTCTCGTGACTCGAATGCCTGGGGTGAACAATCGCCGATTATTAGAATTCGACGGCATCACTATCTGAAAATCACCCCAGGCTGAATAACGTTCTGTCCAAATAATCGAAATGTAATTCTGGATCAGAAAATCGCGCCTAAGTAGATCGTCAAGAACATAGTATTCCATCAAATCGCCCCGTATTTAGGCGTATAGGTTAGAGTGAACGGAAGCGGGCTTCCGTCGTAGAACGAAAATATGTTCGGAATTCCGACGTAGAATACTCGGAAATCATTGTCGCCCTTAGCAAGGCTTATCCAGGTTGACTTCGGATCCAAATATGAATGCATTGAGGTTACGACCCCAGCACGATTAAGCGTTACCGATTTGGATCCGGGTATCGTAGAAACTGATAGAACATCGCCATTAACAAGAATGGGCAAGTTTGGAAATGACATGATCTGAACGGTTCCATCGGACTGAGTGCAGTAAATGCTGAAACTCGCGCCAACGGCGATCGTCGCATTCAGATTAAGATTAAACAGCACGCCGGCGTCTGACGATCCGGGATAAGATATCGTCGTGACATTCGTATTGGGCACCGTGAGCGTACTAAGAACTGAAGACGTCGGTGCATAGAAATCTGGATCATAGCAAATGATCGAAATATCTACTTCTGGATCAGCTGAGAAAAGTACGTTGTCAAAGCTTTCAACTTGACCGGACGTAATCGCGTAAAGGGTATCGTCCAAATATAGTCCAACTTGTACGTTCGACTTCGGCATGAAGTAATCATACAGATCGGATCTTAGTGATTGGACGTCGTTCGTTACATAATCAGGCTCAAGGCCGATTTTAAGCAGAATGTTCCTAGTTGTGCGGGTGGCGTTTTGGGGCTGAGCCCCGTCTTCTTGCGCCATTGACGACGAAGTCAATGTTGCCTTAACGGGACTCAGCCCTTCCACATCACGAACCACATAGCCAGCGGAAGCATCGAGAAGAGGAAGCTGTAGTGTTCCGTTTCGCTGATTCGTGATCTCGACCATTGTTAGCATTATCCGGGCAGCGCTCCTCTCACGATCGATAGCTGGTTTTTTGTCTGACGATAGATGGTTGCGTCTGAAAGCGCCACCGGAGAAGTGTTGTACTGATTAAACGTCAAGCTCTTACCTATGGACGCTGTCTGACTAGCTGCAATCGCTGCTGATGCAGCCGCGTTACTCGCAGATATAGACGACGCCGTAGAGCTTGATGCCGTCGCATTGATGATCTGCGACTTGGAGAGGTTATTCAGGGCATTGAAACCCTTAGTTGCCTCAGTTAGATCGATTACTGGAGTGATCTTTGGACTGAGATTAAGACTGTCGTTGACCACGCCATCAAGGCCCGAGAGACTCTGTTGTATGGCACTTAGCGCGGACGATCCGACAGCTGCAGCAGAATCGCTTACGCGCTGCACTTTGTTATCTAGACCGATCGCGAACCCTTCACCGGAGAATTCACCAACATCAATGAACTTCTTTGCCGGTGAGGCCGCGCCTACAGCATGCATCGCGGCGTGCCAAGCGCTTGTTCCGAGATTCGCTGCTGCCGAAACTATGGTTCCGACACCGTTAGCGAGCCCTATAGCCATGCCCTGGATGATCGCGGTTGCCAGATTACCGCCAGCAGCCCCTAGCCTTGGGCCGTCCTTGCGGATTTCCGCAGCGAGTCCGTTGATGAAGTTAATGATCATGTTTGCGCCAGCGCGAATAATAGCTAGCTCGGAGACGCCTATTGCCGTGATGAACGCGACGACAACCCTGACTGCAGCCGCTGCTATTTTGGGTATGTTATTAGCAAGCCCATTAAGCAGGTTCTCGATCAAGTGCAGCCCGGCTACGATGAATTGCGGATAGTACTTCGCGACCGCTTCAAGCAATCTTAGCACGAGATTGCCTATTGTAGCGATGATCTTCGGCGCGTATTTGTCAACGGCAGTGATGATCGCCGTGAGGACTGTACCGAAAGCCTTTGCTGCGAGCGGAACCACCTTGATGATCGCTGTCAACAGCGCAGTCAAAATCGCCTGAACTGCTCTAGCTATCGCGGGGCCGCCCTTACCGATGACGTCGGCGAATGCGATGACGCCAGCGCCAAGCTGCTTGAGTACGGCAGGTATCAGGCCGAGAATGCTAGTGACAAACGAGAGAATTGCCGCACCAGATGCTGTGACAGCGACGGCAAGAGCAGTTAGCCCAATCGCGAACAGGGCAACGCCGGCTCCAGCAGCCAATATACCTACGCCAAGAAGCGTGATGGCAAGGCCGAGTCCAAGCAGTGTTGGGATGAGAGGCGTAAGAATGATACCCGCTGCTGCAATTACGAGGAATACCCCAGCCAGCGTCAAGAGCGCTTTAGCAATACCTTCCCAGGAAAGTTCACTGAACACCTTAAGAACTGGCGCTAGCAGGGAAAGAGCTGCGGCAACGACGACCAGTGCTGCTGCTCCGGGAAGAGCTTCGGTCATCAAGATCATGGCTACTGCGATGAGTGCCAGCGAACCAGCGAGCAACACAAGCGATCGCGCAACTGCACTCCAGGACAAAGCGCCCATGGTGGTAAGCGCTTTGGATAGCAACACCAAAGCTCCCGCTACCAGAAGCAGCGCTACTGATGTAGCGATCATCGTCGGCGGCATCAAATTCATCGCAAGAGCAATGATAAGTAGTGCTGCAGCGACAGAGATTAGTCCCTTTGCGAGCGTGTCCGTAGACATAGAGCCGAGAGTTTCCACGGCCTTAGCGATGACATTAAGTGCCACGCCAAGCACAAGCATTGCTGCAGCAGTGGATACGAGTCCGACTCCGCCACCGAACTTATTGAATGCGCCTAGTATGAGCAGAAGCGCAGCTATAGCGCCAATGCCCTTGGCTAGGGAAGCGAATGGAATCTTCGACAAACGCTCTACGGCTAGTGCCAGAACGTTCAACGCGATGGCCATAACTTGCATAGAATAGGCCGAAGCCACAAGACCCTTGACGTTGGTCGCCATCAAGTTCGTAGCGCCCACAAGAAGCGTGAGAAGAATGGCTATAGCACTTAGACCCTTGGCCAGTTGAGTCCAGCTGAATTGAGCTAGTATTGCAACTGCTCCGGAAAGTATAAGGATCGCAGTAGCAAGCAAGTTAAGGGCTACCCCCACCGCTGCCATTTTGAGGACTCCGGCTGAACCAGCGATTCTGGTTACGACGGCTAGCGCCAACATCAATTCGCCGAACAGAATCGTGATCGCGCCGATGCTCTTGGCCAGATTCTTGACGTCGATGAACGACAACGCCACGATTGATGCCACCAGAAGCGCCACCGCAATAGCGATCTTCTCGAGCGTCTCCGACTTGAGCGCAGTTTGCATGCTCTTCAAGGCGCCAGTCAGACTTTCGAACGACTCCTTGATCGTGTCGAATAGACCTGGTTTATCTGCGGCACCGCCCTTGCCTAGGCTGCTGATGAACTTCCGAATAGAGAGAAGAACACCGCCAAACAAAAGCTGGTTCAGAAGATTTACAACGTTTGAGAACCCGCCACTCGAGATGCCCTTGGCAATGGCGTCGCCGAGCTTACTAAATTCTGAGCCGATCTGTTGAATGAATGGCTTAATGAACCCAGTGACCTTGCTGATCACTCCGCTTAGGCCACCAAGCGATCCCGTGATCTTCTCGATGCCCTTGAATGGCAACTCGAGAATGTTTCCTAGAACATCGAAGAACTTGTTTAGTGCTCCGCCGGATTCAATCACTTTCCGGATGTTCGTAAGAAAATCTCCGAGTCGCGCAGTCAGAGACAGAATTCCGCCGCCGCTTGTCGCTGCTCCGCCAGCTGCCCCAAACACCTTACCCAGAGCACTTCCGACTCCGCCGAGAACGTCAAGGACAATCTTTACGACCGAGAAGAGACCATCGAAAGTCTTACGCAGTTCTTTTCCGCCAGCAGCACTAAGTTGAAGCCGATTCGCAAGCGCAAAGAGGCCTTCGACAAATCCCAGCAACGCGTTAGCCGACGCCGGAGGAAAGATGTCTTGGAAAGCTTTCTTGATAGGCTCGAAGATTAGCCCTAGATCTTTCCAAGCTTGCGTCATCGCTTGGATAAGTACTGTACGACCACCCAAAGCATCAAATGCCTTGAGGAAATTGGCCAGAGCGTAAACTGGCTTAGTGAACAAGCTCTCAAGAACGTTGTGAACGCTCGTCAAGAGCGTCGTTGCCGTACCGATGTTGCCGATGATCGCTTCCCAGACCTGCGACCAGGCAGTAGCAACTTCTTCCTTCAAAGCTGCTTGAAGTTGAGTAATCGTCCTTATCTGGGTAGCGGAGTTAACCGCCGCCTTAGCTTGCGCCAAAATCGCTTCAGTTTGTTGCTTCGTGTATCCAAGACTCCTAAGCTGTGCCGCGCTCATATCACCCGTGAAGGTGTTTAGCGTGTCAGTCAGAATCTTGGATGTCAACCAGCCATTTTGAAGCGTGTTTCGAAATCCGCCGTCCTTCTTGATCATGGCGTCAATCGCAACACCATGAACTCGGGCATCTTCGATCAAAGCGTTCTGGAAAACCTTACCGCCAAGACCGGCGTTAACGACAGAGTTCCAGTCCTGCAGTTTCACTCGACCGGCTGCAATTGCCTGTGAAAGCTGATACATCGCAGTTGATGCTTGTTCAGCACTTGACCCAGACAGAGCTGCCAGGTTTGCGATGCCCTTAATCGAGGATACTGCAGTGTTCAGTCCAACGCCTGCGGCGGTGAAGGTACCGATGTTCTGAGCCATCTGACCGAAATTATATACCGTTTTGTTGGCATACGTATTTAGATTAGCCAGAGCAGCAGTTACCTGATTCAGCGTTGTTCCAGCAGCTTTCGTGTTGGAAAGTACAACCTGAATCGCGTTTAGCTTTGTTTCATAAACGCTAAATCCGGCTTTAATCGGGTCAATCGTCAAAGCCTTCAGCATGCTTATGCCGGCGTTTACAGCTCGGTTGGTCAGATTTGACAGAACTGTGAGTCCGACAACACCCATACCGGTAAATTTAGAGGCGATCGAGTCGACTCCAGAGGCAATATTGCCAAGCGAGAACTTCTTACCCGCGGCATCTAGATTGTTGATCGCTGACTCGGAACCGCTAAGTCCGTTCAACTTTTCTTTCAACAGCCCAAGACCCGTAACAGTTCTTCTGACTCCATCAGCAAACGTAGAATCGTTGAACTTCATCTCGACAATACGTTCGTCGATTGTCGCACTCACGAAGAGGTCACCTCCTTCCAAACGCTAGCTGCAATCTGGTCAAATATCGGCCGAATTGCTGGATTGATGTAATCTTTCCCCTGCACATATCCACCGGTGCCAGTTCCGTGCCCATACTGCAGCAATATGGCTACCGGCGTACTGCCATTGTCCAGATGCGTGTTCGTCCACCTGATCGTACGAGATCGACCTGAGATATCAATCTCATAACCCCACGAAGCCGCCGTGACACCAGTGTTTTCGGGTGTTGCCGCTGACAAAGCTTCAACGCCTTGTTGCGCATAGCCTTCAAGCGATCGGTAAATGTCGCCTCTGGATATGTGATTCAGGAAATTGTCGGTGTTCTGAAAGGAACCTGTCGATTTTATCTGAAGCACACAGGCTCCTTTCAAACTAGATCTTAATGATGAAGTTGACGTTGGTGAACGGTGGTTGATTGTCTGTTACCGAGCCGGTTACGGTCGTGCCGCCAGCTGCGCTATTACCGGTAACTCTCGCGCCAACGCCGACAGCGTGCGTACTAGTCCCAACCGCAGTCGCATCGCCCTGAAAGTTTGCCGTCCAGGTTCCGCCGGAGGAAACTCGTTCCATGTACGCGTTCGGAGCAGCGCCAGACTCAAGTTCTATATGTGCCGTGGCTTGAGGGCTACCACCATCAAGATTGTGCGCGTGAGTGGCAATCGAATGCGTGTGTGTAGTATTGCCGCCCGTAACACCTAGATTAGCCTGATTTGCGTCCATCCGCGGATAGTGATTCCGCATGTCAGGCAACCCGAATGTGGTGGTTCCATTGCCGATGCCGTAAGTCGTGCCTATCGCAGCGAAAAGTGCAGCATAAGTCGTTCTTGAAACGAGCGTGTTGTCGCACAGAAGCCAACCGGTCGGCGGGATTGATGCGCCAAACATGACAATCGTACCCGAGGGCATGATGCCAGATGCCCCTTGCAGACCAGTGAGACCTGTTGGGCCTGTTGGGCCCTGAACGCTTCCCGCATCGACCGTTCCTCCGCCACTCTTCGTGAGGATCAAATGGCCCGAACCGTTAACGGTGCCACTAACAATACTCGCGTCAGCGATAGTTTGCATTGCCGTGGCGGTCTTACCTGTTACTGTCGACATTGGTCCTCCATTCAGAGTGATCGAATCGTGTATGTGTTCGCATCTATGAACACCGCAGATTCCCAATTAATCTGGAAAGTGGTTGCGTCGATCATCGAAACCGCACTGTCCGGTCCAGTCGCGGTCCAGGTTCCGTCTCCGTTGTCAGTGATTCTGACAACAGTATAGGCCTCAAATATGTCGAGCACCGAAGCTGGATCTGGAAGAGATGGATCATCTGCGTCGTCGCCATAAAGAAGCGCCTCAAGATCGTTCAAAGCATTCACGTTTGCCTGATCAAGCAAAATGACCAAATGCGCAGAAGGCCTACTCACGGGAATATCAACCGGCACAGTAGTGAAACCCCACTGAAATGTCACAGGGGTTGCGCTCAGTCCTACCGAAACATACTGATCGTTTGATGGAGTAATGAGCGCGTTGTATACGATGTGCAGTTCGTTGTTCGTTCGGTATGAAAACCCAAACGGAATCCTTGATTGTCCCATCACATTGCCCGACTGACCGTTGTACGGTTCGAATTCATCGGGATATGTAAACGCCGAGATAGTTCCAGAGAAATTCCCAGGAAGGACTCGATTCCTGAACTTATTACCGTCGAGATAAACAGCATCCTGAGATGCGTCGCCTTTCTCGAGAACGGAGACAAGTCCGTTCCAAGCTACCCCCGGGGAATTTTGCGGATAGAAGACGCCCTGACTAATTCCCGATGAGTAAGCTGGATCAGTGCTGTCCCAAGATATGCGCACGATGCTCCTAGGAAGTAAGAGTCAAGAACTCTTGAGCCGATAGAAAACGAGGACCATTCGAGTCATCTCCGTAGAGAATTGCTTCTAGCTCACTCAAGACGGTTGGGTCCATAGTTCTGCTGTCAGCAACAAAGTGTGACGCGGGCTTGTAGCCAGTAACAATTACCGGAATTGTTGTGATCGCCCATGAATATGTCGACACGTTAGCTGTATTAGTGGTCGTTCCGTGTGTGAAATCGGAAATTTGCGCAAGAGCATTATAAACAAGATGCACCTTGTACGCGAAATCCACACCAGAAACATCATTGCCGATCATTGTTCGATATGAGAAACCGAAACTTTGTCGAGGCTGATCGGCAATGTAAAACGCTGGTGAGATCTCGCTTCTGCCCGCACAAGGAGCGAATTCCAATGGACTTGCGAAGCTTTCGATCTTTGCTGTGAATTCTTCGGAGGAGGAAACACTAAGAATTTTCCTGCCGTCCAAGAAGTAATCTTGTGGTGTGCCACCGGTGGGCGCCTCTGTGACACTCGTGAGACCACTCCACGGCACAGCGACGTTAGCGCCAACATAGAGCATACCGCGATCTACGCCTGCGTGGAACAAACGTGTTCCCGCGTCATCCCACGTCGCTCTCGGCATGCCTATCCTTTCGACTTTAGTTCGGCTCGACGTTGCGCGTTTAGTGCTCGGTTCTGCGCCGCAAGTTCCTGGGGACTGAGTTGTTTCTCAGGAGCATTCTTGAGATTGCAGACTTTGATTAGCGTGAGTAGACGATTAAGATGCCAATCTTGGCACTCGAACGGAATACCAAGAGCGATCATCCAATAATAAATCAACTCCGCCGTTATTATCTCTTGTGTTTGTGTTTTCTTTTCGCTGTCGCTAAACCATGTCGCTGACATCTTAGCATTTATGTAGTTGTTAATGTCTACGTAGTTCTGCTCTGAAATACGAGCGAAGACCTCCTGGGCCGGTGACTCACCGAGAATCATCATCCGGACATAATCCGTAGTATGTTCTTCGGTTTTGTCACCGGTACCCAGAAACGGCTTCTCCCACTTCGCCTCCCATTTTGACAGAGAGACGAGGGAATGCTCGAGCTTCAGAGTGACAACGTCCGTAGAGACGAACTCACTTGTCTCTTCGTTGAACCCATCGCCCAACGACACTATTAGCTCGAGCATTCCTAGCCCTATCAGGTGTGGGGGAAGAACCAGCGGTCGACGGAGACGACCGGGAAGATGTAACCCGCCGCCGGAACCGCGTTGACGACCGTGTTGACGGTGATGGTGACCGTGCCGGTCTTGGTGACGCCGTTGATCTTGTAGACCACGCCGGTGACGGTCGGGATCGTGATGACGTCGCTGGAGATGGTAGGCGCTGTCGGAACGGCAGTGGTAGTGACCGTGCCGGAGAAGAGCGCCAAGACTTCATCGGGCAAGGGCAGACGCGGATTGACACCGACGGTGCCATACAGCAGCTGCTCGAGAGCCGCGAGGGCGGTAGCATCGACCTTGGTGCTGTCGAGGGTGAGAAGGGAACACGGCGCGTATCCCGAGACGTTTACCGGTGTACTAGTGAACGTCCACGAGAAACCGACTGCCGCAGGTGAAGCGTTGACCGAAACGAAGGCACGCTGCGAAGGTGACGCAAGCAAACCGTAAGCCAGATGGGTCTTGTGACCGAGGTTCTGCGAGACGTCGTTACCGACGTTGGTCTGATACGACAACCCGAACGTCTTTCGAGTCTGCTGTCCGATGACCACGCCGGCCTCAGGTGACTCGGTACCGTCCATCAGAGCGAACTGATCGGGATAGGTGAATGCCTGAATGTCACCACCGAAAGTCTCGGCGGAAAGAAGGTCGAGATACTTGATGTTGTCCGCGTACTGCGGGTTGCTCGCAGCGCCGGCCGGCGTCTCGGTGACGGTGGTAATGCCGTTCCAAGCGTAACCGGTGTCATACGCGGAAGTTCCGGTGTTAAGCGGGTAGATGACACCTTTGTCAACGCCCTGCTCAAACCGCTTGTTGCCTGTGTCATCCCAGACAAGCGCAGTCATGTACTTCTCCTCAGAAGTAGATGTCGAATATGTCGTGATTCAAGTTTTCGGTCGTGTAATGCCGGAGATACGTCGTCAACGGCAATTCAGCGACCTTGTCTGGTATGAGACTGTCGGGATCTGGATCAATCACCGTAACCTGCCATCGCCATTGCCTAGAATACGGATTATTATCGGCAAAATGCACCGACTGATAATCCCGGTTGTAAACAATGGCAGGAAAGAGCATCGTTATGCTTGGCGGTGGCTGATAATAAACGTTGACATCATCTTGAAGACTCTTGAGCAGGGTATGAAGGTCAAGCCGTGCGCCCATCCCACCGATCTCCAATCGTCAAGATAAGGCGTGGCCGGTGGACCTCAACATTAGTGATGATCCAGTTAATCCCTTGCCAGTTGACATATCTCATGTTAAGGAAATTGTCGTAGGCTTCGGCGTCCGCCATTATGCTGAACGAGTTCGAAAGACCGACGTTGGCATTCAGCGTAGGGGGGACTTGCGGTGGTGTCTCCAGGCGTCTGGAGTTTCGAATGACATCACCGTAATAGTTTCTTTCGGTAATAACATCCACCCAGACGCCTGGAGTTTCTTCCACACTGGTCGCATAGCCTACGGCTCCGTAGAACCGCATTAATGCTCCCTTATCATGGGAGTAGATCGATTGCTCGAGCTCCCATTTTGACTATGACCTGGTGAACTTCCAGTCCTGACTGGCGTCATCCGCGAAGGAGTACGTGGAGGCGGCCAGGGCCCGGATGTGAATCGTGGCACCGGACGCGATCGCGGTCTGCGCACCTGCGGTCAGAGCGCTGCCCACGGTGCCGTCGGTGTCGTTGACGACCACGTAGGTCACGTGAGTCGTGGTCGGGATGGTGACAACGCCCGTGGTTGTCACAAAGGTCGGAACGGTCGGGTTCGGAAGCATGCCACCGGCACCGGTGAACTCGGTGAGCGTGAGCGCGCCCTTGTACTTGGTCATGGCGCCCGACACGCGGGTCTCCATCAAGTACTTGAACTGGTTGTAATCGATGTCGAAGAAGTCGAACATCGACACTTCGCCGCCCTTGTCAGCGCCGATGGTGTAGTCGGTGAGGTTGACGATGATGCCGATGAGACCGACCGTCGACTCAAGTGCTTCGCACGCGATGATGTCGGTGACGCCCATCGCGGCCGCCAGTTCCTGCTTGGTCGGGTAGAGACGCCGGCCGAGCGTGTCCTTGGTCAGCAGCATCCGACTGATGTACGGCAACGTGCTGTACAGGATCGGGTTCCCGGAGCCTCGGTAGTTGCGCATTCCGAGAACCACCGCGTCGACGATCTCGTCCGTGGTGCTGCTGGCGTCGGTCAAGTCGACGTTGAGCGCCGTAACGTACAGCTCGTCATCGCCATAGATCGGGCGAACGTTGCTCGGGCTGATCTTGTCCGAGTCGTCGACCTCGCGGCCATCACCGACCAGGATCGCGCGCGCGAGCTCCTCGTCCAGCATGACCCGCATCTCGGTCTGAAGCCAGGTCACCACGTCGAAGTCGGTAATGTCCAGGATGTCGTCGCGGTCCAGCTTCTGCTTCTTGTAGATGGTCTGCGGAGTCGTGATGCGCCGCGCAACCGCGAAGTACTGCTCCTTCTTCAGGTTGGTCTTGACGTAACCCTTGGCGCGAGCCTCGTCGAGGGTCAGGTCGGCGGTCCAGCTCCTGATTCGAGCAAACGGGGTCTTCCGAGTTCCGGCCAGTACGGAAGCCACCCACTCCATCCTCCGAGAAATCCACTCGGGGGTGTCGGTGACAGCCTGGTCATACGGGAACAGCGTGGAGATGTCGTCGATGCCGTGGGCCAGCGCATATTCCTCAACGGCGCCGCGAAGTGAACCGGTCTTGTGCGCGGACGCGAAAATGCTTCCAACGTCAGAGTGGGTGAGCGTGCTGCCCGGCTTCTTCTTGTCGGCGTCGCCCTGGTCGAATGCGTTACGGGACACTGAGCCCTCGCCCTTCTGAGTAGTGGTTGAACCGTCCTGGTCATCGCCCAGTCCGTCTTGCTTCATGGCCGCACCAACAAGGGCGTACATGACGTTTTTCTGCTCAGGCGTCATCGTGTCGACGACTTGCTGAACAGTGGCGTCCGGGCCAAGACCGCCATCTGCCGGATCGAACAGATCGTTGTCTCCGTCGCCATCCGGGTCAGGGTTGTCAGCGGTGGGCGTAGGCATCTTGCCCTTCTCCATGTCCATGCCGGCCTTTGGGGCAGCAGGCTTGGGCATGGAGACCTTCTTCGCACCGGTGACGTTGGTCGAAGCATGCACGAGCTCATCGTCCGTGTAGATCACGACTTCGTCGGGAGAATCGACCCAGTCTCCATCACCATGCTGGATGTTCACGTTGTCTATCAGAGCGCCCGGGTTTGCTCCGGACAAGACAAGACTGCCCTCGACGAGGTTTCCGTGAGTGACAATCGAACCATTCTGTTGCAGAGCGTTCGCATAGATGCTGAGATTCTTGACATCCTTGTGCTTGACGAGAGCCTTGCCGTTCTGACCCTGCTCTGTGTCGTTGAAGAAGCCCTGAGCGTAGACACCATCTTCGCGGTGCTGAAGAATCAGGTGACCGAGAACGTTAGTCGCTTCCTTGTGCTGGTGCTGCCACACAAGCGGGATCTGAGCGCCATCCTCGTGCGCGAAGGCGTGGGCGCGAATCGTCCGGCCATCGGAGCACTTGATCCCGTACTTGGTGACGTACCCGGTGAAATCAGGTACCATTTTGACGTACTCCTTGGGCTAGTTGTTGTTGAGCACTGACGGAACGGGGTCGTTGCTCGGGACAGCCGGAATCTGCAGGAAAGGCGACTTCGGCGGTAGTTTTGGTCTCGTGAGATTGACACCGTCTGATGGAAGCGCGCCGTACGCGGCCGGGATGTTCTTGTTAAGCAGAAGATCGGCCTTGGCATCCTTGGATGGCTGGAAGCCTATGATGCTGCGCATGTCGTTAGACGAGAGAACCTCGTTACGAGTAAACTTGTCAGCGATCTCAGCAAGGTCCTTGACCGGAACAAGCTTGAACGGATTCCTGATGTAAACGATCGACTGGCCTTGTGACCTAGCCGTCTTAGTCAGGAATGTTCTTGACATGGCTTCACAAACCGCTGTCAGAATCGGTTCGATAGTTCGGTTATAATACCCGAGCATCGCTTCTTCTGGCGCCATACCATTCATGATCTCCTCGGTCAGCCCGAGTTGACTATACAGAAGGTTCGTGAGGTAGGTGATCTGATCCATCAAGTTGTTAGTCGCCGGCCGATTCAGCTGGGTAATCTTCTCAGTACCGTCAGTATAGGCGATACCATACTGAGAACCTTTCAGCTGGAACTCAATCTCCTTAAGGCGTTTATCAGCCTCTGCTCGGCGCGCTTCAGTCTTGATGACGTACGGAAGTTGAATGATCAAATCAAGCTGACCAGAAGCACTCTGCTCATCGACCGCATCGAGAAGCGAAAGTTTTCTTAGAAGACGCTGAAGAGTGGAGCTTGGCTCGTTCATGACCGAGTACAGCGGATTCTCGACGATAGCCACCATGCTTTTTGGCATAGTTACGTCTTGATGAATGCCCTTGGCATCGTTGTACGCACGAATACGAACATGCTGAGGAAACCACTGCAAAATCCGACCGACACGCATCGAGTTGATGTCGTATCCGCCCGTAGAAATGGGGTTCAGCGTGGTATCAACTGGCAGGATCGCAACAACGCCCTCGTCAAAGAGTGTCTGAATAAGATCTTGGCGAAACATTGTTCCGCCCTGATCGATGTTCGCTTCTACCATCAGGCAGTCGTTAAGTCCACTCGACATGTCCTGCTGATATTGCCGGTTATTGTCAAGACGAACGTGCTTAATAGGAACAGCCGCAGCGTCAATGGCCATTCGATTATAAATTGCCGTGACAATAGTTCGCTCATTAGTGAATCTGAGTCGAGTTTTCTGCGGACGATATGAAGACGATGGCCCCAGATTCATCGCCGAGGTTATAGTCTGCGGATTTTGCTCTTGAAATGCGAACGCGTTCCAGGCGTGCTTGATCCGGTCCATGAATTTACCCAATACGTCACCCCCTTTCTAATATCGTTGGGCTTTTACTCGTGTCAGGACTACGGAACCTTCTTAGAGAGCTGGTACGCAGTATTTCCCGCTATTCTGTACACTACGACCGTTCCGACAACAGCGAGTGCGATTTTAGCGGCTTTCCTACCATTCACTTGATGTCCAGCGATAATTGTACTCGAAGAACTTTCTTTGCCTAGCTTATCGATAGTGCTAAGCGCGGCTTTCTTTCCGGAGATCACAGCAGACGAGCTAAGTTTAGCTTCGTGCCTACCGCTCGAACCTTTTTCCTCTTCAGTGGTGCTCCGATTGTGAACACCCCACTTCATGCCCCTGATGCCATGGTGAGCGAGGAATTCGTCAACTGTTTGTTCCGACATGACACCTTCTTCCGAGATCCGATCCTATAGAATACTAACCGGACTTTGTTTTCAGTTTGGCGGATTTCCGGTTTTCTTTAGCGATAAGATCGAGGTGTCGCTGTATTTCACTCTGCTTGTAGTGCAAACCTTCGACGGTTTTAGCCTGATGAAGAGAATTCAACTGGCTAATTCGCATAGCGCCATTTGTTGCGAGAATAAGCAATGTTACTTTTTTCGCGAGAACTACATTTTTTGTCTGAACGTGTTGAGAGGCAAGATTCCCACCAGCCAGAATCAATGCGGTTTCCGCAGCCCCTCTAGTCACCACCGATCTAGTGGCTATCCGATAGGACTTCTTGTCATACGCTCGTCTAGCTTCGGGCGAAAGTTTCTTGTACTCGAAACTTGGATCTCGTTTGATGGCCTTGTCGTACTGCTTTGCTCCAGCCCAACCCTTCAGACCGTAGCCAGCAACGACATGACTTCCACTTTTCTTATCTAGTTTCGCGTGTACCTTATCGAGGCTTCGCTTCAGATCTGCCGAGGTTTCCGCAGTAGATTTTTCCTCGTGTACGCCCCACTTCATGCCTTTGACGCCATGATGAGCAAGGAATTCGTCTACACTTAGTTCTGGCATTTCACCTCCTCTCTAAGATACGTTTCGGCTGACTACTTGGAGGGCTTGACGTTCGCTTCCAGCTCTGCGATCCTCGCTTCGAGCTTGGCGAAAGCCGCGTTGGCCGTGTCCTCTGACGAGATGTTGTCGGGATGTTCCGTCAGCGACGATTCGTAGCCGGTCAGGAGCAATGTCTCGCCGGTGTCGGAGGTCGGGCCGATGGGCGTGCCGTCCGGGTTGAAGAGAGCGATGCGTTCGGTCTTCTGGTGCTGCTTGAACTTCTCCGTGGGAAGAACGATCGCCTGCGTGATACCCTGGTTCATTCGAATTGCTCCTTGTTGAGCTTGTACGCCACGTAAGCGTCAAGCATGGCTGCAACGTTGTCGATCTTCTGCTCTTGCCGCTTCTTGTAAAGCTTCCGGTTGCCGTTCGTGTCCTCGATCGTGATGGCGTTGCCCATCGCGAAGGTCATAAGCGCTTGATCGAAAATCAACATCCGCTCACCAGACAAAGCCTTAAGCTCGCCCAGCGGGACCGATTCTGTTCGAGCACCCTGAATGACCTTTTCGATTCCGAACGGACCGTTCTCAGACTCCCAACGGGTCACGAATTCTTTGGCGTTGTACGGGTCGAAACCGAATGCCCGCACATCGAACTCGTTCGCCAATATGAAGCGCTCGAGATCGTCATAGACCTCCATCATGTCTAGGACAACGCCCTCTAGTACATGAAGACTGCCTTCCTCGATGAACTCCTCATACTTCTGGCGCATGGCGCCGGGAAGTTTCATCATTGTCAGGCTGGAGATATAGCTTCGAGTCTTGAGGCCAAACATGCCATCCCGAATCGGGAAGAGGAACGTGAATGCTGTGAAGTCGTCGCCTTGCGAGAGGTCAGCACCCATCGCACAGGGCATCTTCCAGAATTCGCGTTTGCGATGCGGGAGCGTTTCCTCATACGTGAAGAAATACGTGAACCCTTCCATCGGGATCCCGAACCGCTTAGCGAGAATATCGTTCCGTGAGGCTGGCGCTTTTTCAGCACGCTCGACATCGAGCTGATATGTCTCGTAGCTTACAGTGATCCCGATGTTCGGATTAGCCTTCGGCCACATCGCTGGGTCCGCGACTTCTTCCAGCTCATCAAGTTTGTAATGCCAGATCGAAACGTGCGGATTGATGTAGTCGCCCTTGAGAATGTCGGCAAGTTCCAACTTGATCGTGTCGCCAGAACCATTCCGTACAGTTCCTTCGGAACTTGTAGCGACAATGATGTAGTCGTCGAGTTTAGAAGCCCCCTGCTCGATGGCGCCGATTACATCCTCGCGAAGATCCCCGGAAAGCCACTCGTCGACCGACGAAACCTTAGGGCGCAAGCCCTGCAGTTTGTTGATCGCCATGGGACGTACTTCAAGCATCGACCCGGTCAGGAAATTCTCGATGCCCTTCTTAGTTGACGCCAACTTGACTCGGTTGGCTCTCGATCCAGTCGTGTTCTGGAGAGAACCTTCGGTCAAGAACTGAAACAATGGCCCGCGAGATCGCGTGATCGCTGTCCTGAACGGTGCCATCACTTCTTCGGCTTGTTTCATAGTCGGCGCTGTTGCGATTTGATGCGTCGTCTGTGTATCAACGACAAGAAAGTAACTTTGAATGCATTCGGCATACATGGATTTAGCCGAACCACGAGCCACAATCAAGTACTGCTTGTTAATGAGTCGCTTGCAGATGGTCTTTCGCTCGTAATGACCGCCATGACCATCTTTGCTCGGAACGTAAACGCTTCGCTCGATGAAGTAGAACCAAGCGAGAAGATCTTCGGCCCAGAGTTTGAAGCTTTCTAGCAGATAGAAATCGCTGCCATCCGTAAGTGTTAGTTCAGCTTCGCAATACTTAACGAAACCGTCAATCGCAGAGTCATCGTAATAGAAATTCGGATCGGCAATGAGCTCATCGATGAGGTTCATCCGAAGCGAGACTTCCCGGTTAACAGGTATCTCTCCGCGTAGAACCGCAGCACGGAAGGCACCGTAGTACTTTGGTGTCGCCGTGTTCGATAGCGTCACTGCCGATCCTCCTTTCTAGCCTGCTGCGGCTTTCGCTGCCGCCTTAGCTGCGGCTTTCGCTAGAGCCTTGTCGATCCCCTTAGCAGCGTACTTGTTTGCGTAGCTGGTAGCTTGTTGTTTCCCAACGTTACCGCCGATACCAAGGAGCTCGTTCGCGAACTTCTTGCCAGCGCTGACATGCTCCGGATTTAGTCGAGCATGTTGCGATTCGAGATTCTGCCGCTCAACTAGAAGCTTCAGATCCTCATTGCTGAGTGCAGCCGTACCGTGCTTGCCGACAACCCTCTTGAGTTCTGAGGCTCTTGCGTGATCTTCCGAAACGTTGGATCCCGAATCACCACGATTCTTGCGGACGCCCCACTTCATACCTCGGACGCCAAAGTGTTCGATGTAATCACGAGTCGAGCGGTCTAGCTGCTCGTAAGCAATCTCGGCTTTCTGAACCTGAACTCGATCTTCGACTATTGTGTCAATCCCGAGCCGAGAAAGAAGTACGTCGAGGTTCCCGTGCTTCAGCGATCCATCAGGACCCCAAGTGTCAGGAATCTTGTCTTCCATATGAAGAGACTTCGCCCTGGCGATAATATGACGCCGAATCCCGGATCCGCTATCGCCGGCGTTCTCGCCTCTGCCGACAGACATGATCGCGTCTTGCAGATCTGTGCCGTTCCTGACATAAAATGATCCGTCAGGCATCGCTATGCCCATCTTCGCAAACATCTTGCGCTGGGCAGCCGTGACCGACGCCATAGTCACCGCCTTTCTATGCTTGGTTGGTGACGACGTTTAGTCGAAGAACCACTGCATGGTCGGCGCCGCGGAACCGATCCAGGCGATCGTGCTGCCGGGACGCACGCTGAACGAGCCGCTGGTTCGCGCTCCGACAGTCACGCCATCGACCTTGACGCCAGTCACGGTACCACCGGTGACCTCGACGCGCATCTTGTGCGGGGTTGTGTTCGTCATGGCGACGGTGGTTGCCGCAACGGCAGGCTTCGCCGTCCAGTCACCAAGCGGCTTCTGCTTCTCGGCAACTGCGATCAGGGTGTTGTACTCGTCGAGATCCATGATGGACCTTTCTGTTTAGCGTTCTAGGTTGAAATCTAGCGCAAGTTCACGTGCGATTTCACTGTATGAATCTTCGATGCCAAACGGATTATGCTTCTGCAGATGCCGCGGCGAGCCTGGCGGGTTAATCGTTTCGGCCGCATGGTTGATCCGCCATTCGAGATCTTTGATCTGCTCCTGAATTGCCTGAAGAACGAAACGCGAATCTGACGGATCGAACGCTAGACGGCACTTCATGTAAACGTAATTTTGAACTAGCCCAAGAAGCAACTTCTCGGATGTTAGTTCGGCCCAGAGCGTCGTGTTGTCCTGAACGAACACACCTTCGACTGGGCCAACGCCCAACTGCTGGAGAGCACCCATGGACGAGTTGACAAATATAGTGACGTCGAGATCGAACGCGGTAAAATCCGCCTCAAGCCCAAGAACCTTCTTAACCGAATCAAGAATGCTATCGGGGTTTGCCATGGGGGCTCTCCAGAGTCAGTTAGTGATTGTCGTTCCCGGGAAGCGATGGGATTGGATCGCCGCCAACTTCCGATTGATTTACTCGATCGTAACGCGAGGCGCCGTGAGATCGCGTTCGAGAATCTCACGCTCGGTCTCGTCATCAGTCATGGCATGCCGCTCGAGCCTGAACGAATGCCTTGTTGCTGTTGACTCCCCAGTCGCCGTCCACACCCTTCGGGTCAAACCCCATGGCCTTGAGCGCCGTTTGGGCGTTGCGAACTGTGGCGGCGAGAGCCGTCTTGGACTTGAGCCCCCAGACCCCGTCCTGAGTGGCGCCGACTACGGACTGAGCGAACGCGACACCGTACGGAAACGTGTAATCGCCGAACGCCGTGGCCGAAATCAGAGCCTGGGCATGCTTGTCGGTGTTGCTCCCCCAGTCGTTGTCCGGCGTAGTGCGGATCGCGATCTGGAACGAACCACAATCCGGCTTGCCCGAACCTGAGGGCGTACCACCGAGCGTCTTGAAGTGGGCATTGACTCGACTGAGAAACTCCGTCCAAGGGAAGTTCGGGCCTGGGTCGGTGTGATCACCATCCTGGAAAACGCGGTTGACGTCGACATGACCAGCGAGACCCTTTTCGCCAGCGGCGATCTGTGAGTCGGTCAGATGCCGAACGGGGATGTCGTACTTCTTGCACCACTCAGCGACGCAAAGAGCTGCATTGTCGAGCGTGAGGATCGAGTACGCATCGTTCCACTCACCAGGAGTCTGACCGGCGTAACCGGCCATCTCCACATTGAGCGAGTAGTCGTTGGTCGGAGGCATCGTCCAGGCGGTGTCCTCGTCGTAGACAACTCGCACTCGGGTCTTGTCGTCGACGCACCAGTGAGACGAAGCCTGAACCGTCTTGAAATAGTTCGCGACCGCCATGGCAACGCCCTCATTCTCGGGCGCCTCCATCGTGTGAATACCGATCAGAGTAATGCCGCGTGAACGACCGGACTGATACTGATTCGTGAGATTTGTCAGGGTGTTAACCATCGTTCTCCTACCAGAGTTTTGTGTCGCCAGGTCGTCTAAGGATCAACGGCTTGGCTAGAAGATTTGCGTCACCGTAATGAACGGCGTTATGCGTAGTATGTGTAACCGCGATCAGAAATTCAGGATCGAGGATGTTTTCATTACCCGAGTCAATGTCTTCGACGGTCATCGGGTTCATGTGATGAATGATGATGCGATCGTTAATCTCGTAGCCTTCGACACCCAGATCACAGCCACGATCTCTTACGATCACTTCATTGCGAACGTGTCTCCATTGGGCGGACGTGTAGAAACGTTGATTGACGTAACGTTCAAAGCCGAACGTAGCAACGCCAACTTCCGACCTAAGTCTTAGATAATCGTATCGCTCAACAAAGCCTCGAATTCGAGACAGTTCGGTATACGTTTTACTGATCATACTCATCAGGCTCAGCTTGCCCGGAGTAAGATCGCATTGCAGCAAGAGCTTTCTTGTAAAGTTCTTCGGTTCGTTCTGCAGAAGATAGTGAGTCAACCTTTGCCTGAAGAAGTTTGTTCTCCTGACGAAGTTTATCTCGCTCTAGTTCCTCACGACCTGACCCCAGCTTGAGGAAGTGAGTGAGGACTTGAGATGTTGCTGTGCCATCGGCGATCTGCTTCTCGGCTAGATCGATCGCGGAAGCGATCAGTTGGTTCTCACGTTGCCGAGGAGTTGTGGCCGGCGGACGTCTAGTTCTTGGTCTCCCCTCAGAAGAAGCCACGAGTTCACCCCCAGTTACAAGGACTTTCGGAGTAGTTACAGATTGGCCCAGTAAGAGGCGCGGGAACATCTTGTGCCTGCAGTGCTGGGGTGCTGGCGAAGCTAGCGACGAAACGGGGTCGGCAAGTCACTAGCCCAAGGGAAATCCCGCGCCTCCTACTGAGGCAACCTGTAACCTCGCATGAGAAACATGGACTCTAGTAGAACCTACCAAAGGAGAAGCTATGGCTATGCCCACAGAATGTCAAACTCCTGGCGCGCAGTTCCACACAATCACCAGCGATGAAAAGCTACTTGTGTCAGTCGACTTTGGGAGACGTCTCAACCTCAGCGAGGAAGAGGCCGTCCTTCTGGAGACGAATGTCCACAACGCTTTGGAGTTGGTGCTTGCCCGGTACTACACCAAGAGTTACCGTTCTGGCCGAACCACGTAGACCCGAAGCCGGTTAAGAGTTAGAGCCCGACATGGGCTCTAATTTTTTCGTGTGTCAAGCTTGAGTGGTCCTGTGAGCCTACTCCGGTTAACTCCAGGACCACTCAAGCGGCTCCAGGTGGGCCGACCTTCGGCCAATTTTTCCGCCGGGGCATTTTTGTGGACAGCGGCGATGCATAGGGGGGGAGCTGTTTTGCGATAGGCCCCCCCTCTACCCTTCAACGACTCACACTGTTGCTGCGATAGGATTAGTCGCCTTAGTGTACAGTCCATTCACGTTAAGCTTGCAGATCTCATCGATCGCTTGCTCAATCGCTAGTGCTTGATCGGCTTCGGACAAGTCAAACGATGTATTGACAACACGAGCGAGGTAGCCAGGTGTGTCGTACCCGTGTGCACGATCCCATTGCCACCATTCATCGTAGTTAGTCCACGGATTCCACGGGTTGTCGATCGTCGTCAAGAGATGTTCTTCGCCGTCATCCATCTAGCCTCCTTTACGATGAAGAGCAGCATCTAGTGTGCTGACTGGAATACCCAGTGAATCGGCTACTTCGGCCTGCGTAAAGCCAGACGCGAGCCGTGCTTCTGCTAGCGCTAGCTTAGAAGGAGTTACTTCTAGAGTGGCGCGAGGTGTTGCTAGTTCTCTAATTCGTTCCGTGTTTGCGTTCTCGAGAATGCTACGCAGCCTGCTAGTTGTAATAGCGCCAGCCTGTATAGCAGCCCATTGTTGATCGGTTATGTGGATCTCTTGCTTCTTAGCGCCAACGCGATCGCGAGCAGTGTTTAGTGCCTGACCTTTAATCTTTTTAAGGTCGGCGTTCTCCATGCCCGGGTTGTCCCTGATCTTCGCTGCCACCATGGCATTGGCTAGCAACTGCGCTTGCCGTTCTAGTGGCTTGTTCTTGAGCGCTAGATTAAGGGCGCTATTCAGTTGTGCCACTTCATGCTTGTACGTTAGCGCTGCACTATTCGAGTAATCGATGCGACCTGTAGCGAGTGCTTCTTTACGAGCAGAGTTGGCCAACGCTTTCAACCTGTTAGAGTGGTTAGCGTAGACCTCTTCTATGGGCATGCCTGACGACAAGGTGTGCGCGTTGTTAGTCTCGAGCAAAGGCTTGGACGTTGTCAACTTAACAACTGTTTTGCCAGTGTTCTTGTTAACATAACTAGCGCCAGTCTGGACATAGATCTTCTCACCAGACTTGGGGTCCACGGATCCGCCTTGTGAGGCCTTACGCAGAACCTTCTCAGGAACCTTAATTGCAGCGTTACCTGATCTGGAGATGATAGTTGATGCGCCTGCTAGACGACCAGACTTGCCTCGTCCTTGATAGGTCTCTTTGAGCGAGGCTATGCCGTTGTCTACGTATGACTGCCGATAGTTAAGATTGTGTTTCTCGGCATCGATGACGACCATCGAATGACGAACGGCTCGAGCGAGCTCGTCATTCCTGGCGCCCTTGATTGTCATATCCGTGATAAGGTTTGAGACGTCGCCCATTTGCTGCTGCTTAGCTCTTGCCGTCATCGGTACCATACCGGGGTACTCTTTATACGCCTCTTTAGGGTCGAAGTTTTCTAGCCCTTTAAGTGGCGATGTAGTTTTTAGTTCTCGCTTATCGTTGGGAATGACGAGCACTGTGTCCCCGTCGAAGTCCGCACCAGATAGGCGTTCTGCTACCTTAGGATGAATACCGATAGCGTCACGAGCTTCGCCGATAGTTGATCTTGATTCGGCATGCTTATTATTTACTCGCACTTCAGGGATCTCAAAAGTTCCCCCATGCGGGAAACGCACCAAAGCGACAGTAGTACCGTTCCTGAAGTTGGGCGCGTAAACCTCATTTTCTTTCAGCGATTCGATAGGTAGAATAACTCGAGTCGCTTGACCCGGCAAAGCCGCAGCCTTAAGATGAACAGACGCAGACTCTGCCCCATCAGCAAAAGACTCCAAGAGTTTCTGCTTGACAACGGGGTTTGTCAGCTTTGATATTTCATCGAACTCATCTACTCTTGATTTGTAGGCGAGATCGAGTTGTCGTTTTGCTAGACCGGTACTCTGCTTCGCCAAGACCTGACTTGACAGTGAACGAGACCAATCGTTCCAATCGCCTTCTTCGTTAACGACATTCATCGGTGACTGATGTTGTTTACCATCTTTACCGAGATACGTTTTCTGCCGAACAGTTGCGCCGAACGGGTTCTCTTCGTCCGACTGCTTCTTCATGGTGTCGAGCTTGTTGCCCGTGTCATGCTTGTTCGTGTTGAACTGAAGGTCGACTCCTGCTGGGAGACCATCTTTGTACATGGCCATACCTTTAAGGTAATGTGTGCCATCGACAGCGATTCGAACTTGTGCATATCTGGATGTCCCAAGTGAAATATCGGGAACACCAGGACGAACATAGATAACGCCGTCGGCATTTGTGCCGCCTTGTTCTGCGTAGCGAATTCCGATTCTCTTGGAATCCACGTTGACCGGAGGTTTGACACCGATATATGAAAGACCACCATCTTCGCTGTATGCGGCAACGGTCTTGATCTTGTCTGGGTTCTTTACGATGTCCACATATTTAGTTCCTGGTGGAGCAAGAACTTTAATTGTGGTTTTCTTATTACCGCCAACCCCAACGTTCGGCGCCTGAATTTTGTGAACTTCGTAACCTCGCTCTTGAAGCAAAGCGACGGCGGTTGAAAGTTTAGTCTTGCTGATCGCTAGATGATTTTCGGTTCCTTCGCCGATATCGAGATAGCTGCCATCAGCAAGCTTGTCCTTAAGCATGTTCGACGTCGACATCAGAACATTGCGCTTCTCCGTAAGCGCTGGATTAAGCAAAGAACGAACCGAAGACTCGTTGATGCCCATTCGTTCGCCAATGGCGACATTGGACATACCTTTATTCTTCAGCCGTAGCGCTTGTGCGGCATCGGCTTTCTGCGTTTCGTTCTTAGCGATCGATTTGGCAGCACGAAGTTGCGTGGTAGTGATGCCAAGACCTTTGGCGATATTGGTGTCTGTCACGCCTTTGGTTTTGAGCTCTGCTACGTAGCCCAAGAAACCGCGATTATGTTCTTGTGGTTCGAGACCCGACCCCCACGGATATCGGCCAGATCGGCGAAGGACGCCATAGTGAAGCAGTTCGTCAGCAGCAGCGTCAGCCATTGTATCCTTCCGCCTTGAGCGATTCTATGTATCTGTCGAAGACGATGATCTTACTCATGATGTGAGCGATCGTATCTACTTCAGGAATGCTCATTATTATTTCATCGTTTTGATACATGCGAAGCTCTATCTCGATTTCCCCAGGCTTAACGCCGTATTCGAGACAATACAAAGCCGCATAGATCTCCAGCTGGTGGATTGACCCAGGAATCACGCCAGTTTTGAGATCGTGAATTCGCAGAAAATCTTTCTTGAATCCGATGGTGTCGGCTGTTCCGTAGCTATTATCCGAGTAATACAGAATTTGTTCGGTAATCATACGAAAGCCAATACCATCGTTCACGTACATATTAAGCGTCTTACTTGTACGTGGAAGTTTGATTCCGAGTTTAATTGCGTTGTGGGCGAACTCGTGGAGTTCCGTGCCCCGACGCGCCGCTTGGGCGTTGCGGAAGACTGTCGCCAGTTTCTCGTCGTCGTAGTTTATCCAATGATAGTTGCTGGCGCTGAGAAATGCGTGACGCCCCACAAGATCCGAATGCGAGTTGAAGTTCACGGAGGACGTCTTCCTTGTTTTGCGGATGGATAAAGGCCGCAAAAGACATCGCGTTCATCAGGTCAACGTAGTATTCCTGGTTTGGCTGTCTGACGGCTGTCGCGGAAGCTTTGCATTCGAGAACGGCCCACTTATCTCCCCAGAGAATCAGTCGGTCCGGTATGCCTTGAACTAGGTTCGGATCTAGTTTCTGAATTATGCAGCCAGGGAACATGACGCGAAGTTCGATGACAAGATTTTTTTCAAATTCAGTTTCTATGCGAGCCATCGAACCTCCTTTTTATCAGTCCTCAGTCAGAAAGAATTCGGCGGCCGGATGACGACTTTCGACATCGCCCATCTTGAGGATGACGGTGTTGCCGAAATCTTTAACTCCCTGAACCGTGTGCTTACCGCCGGGATCGATGATGACATCGTTCTGCTTAATCTGACTAGCTTCTTTCCAGGGCATGGCTATCTCCTTTTGTAGAATTTAAACTGCGAAATTTAGAACACGAATTCATTACGCGTTCGTGTTGTTATGTGGGACTATCCGCCCAGATTCTATTGCCGCATGAGCACTCCCATCGATGCGTGTGCAATCCGGCGTCGTAACCTTTATAGACGGTGTGCGAATGAGAATGCGTTGAGGGCTTCACTGGTTCAGCAGGCTTTGCGTTGGGATCTGGGTTTGGATTAGGTCGTCTGTGTTTTGGCTGTTTGATGACAAAACCAATCGGTTCGATAAACTTAGAGAATGAGCTCAAAATGAGCAAGCATTCTCTATCTTCTATTATAGGCCATGTAATTCCTGCGAGGACTCGACCATGGTCGACTATGTACAAAGTAGGACAAAAGGGTGTGTGCCACTTTGTGCCACTTTTGTTTTAAAAGTGGCACAGTGTTTTTAGGGTGTTTCCGCAGGTCAGAGCCTTGTGTGACACTTTTTGTGCCACTTTTCCACTTTTTTTGCTAAACTTTAAAAATCTGAGTTTTTTGAGACATTTATCCATTCCCCCTTATATTATTATTATTATTATTTAAAAAGTTATAAGAAAAAAGTGGTAAAGTGGCACAAACAGCCTCTGACCTGCGGAAACACCGTGCCACTTTTGTTCAAAAAGTGGCACAACTTAATCAAAAAGTGGCACAAAATCGCTCGAGCAAGCAAAATTTAGATCCCGAGTTGCTCCCGCCACTCAGATCAAACTTGCGAGATCTGAGTGGCGTTTAGTCAATGTCCAAAATGTCTGATTCAAAAGTGGCACACATCATGCGGCAGATCGAAGGTATTCGGTTTGATTGAAGTTCCGTTTAGCACAGAGTGACTTCCAGATAGCCACATCAATCATCGCCGAACTTCTAATCACGTAGTACTTCAAATCTGTGAACGATGTATTTAGGCGATCAGTTCGTCCTTTCGCTTGCTCGAACATTCTGTAAGAGTACGTCAGCGAATAGAAAACCATCGCGTCCGTCTCAATGCAATTCCAGCCCTCTGCCCCTGAGGCGTATTGTACTAGATACACCCACTCAAGCTGATCGGGAATCGGCTCATGCTTGTGCCCGTTCCATTCGCCGATGTGCGTATCAAGCTGCCTGAGTATCTCGAGTTCGTAGTCGTAGTTGTAGAAGATGATCAACCTAGGATGCTTGATCATCAGATCCCGAATCGCCAAGATTCTGCTAAGATCGCTATTGACGATCCTCCGCATCAAGGCGAACAATTCGCTCACATGCCGGATCGGTCGATTCTCGAACGGATTCCATCGTCTTCGCCAGACAGTGTCAAAAAGCTCTCTGTCGTATTCCGCGAAAACGTCCACAGTATGCCGGGTCGTGTGTTTCTGGAACGGCATCTCCACAAGAATACTGCGGAGTTCCCGTACAAGCCGCTCCGTCCCAACATACCGATCCACTTTCGGGTACTTTGCGAAACGCGAGAAAACGACATGCTCGCGCAAGAACTCGGTTCTGTTCTTGTAGAACCCGTTTGCGATGAAGACTGGAATATAGTCGAGCCAGGTGTCCCCAGGTGTAGCACTCAAGAGCACCCACTGATTCTTCTTGACTATCTTCAGGAACGCCTGTACCCATACGCCCGATCCCACCACTCTCTGCTCGTCGAAGATGAAGAACGCATTCTCAACGTCCTCATACTCACCCAGATTGTTCCAGCTGTCCACCTCCGGAAATATCGCTAGCAGTCTTGCCTCGGCCTGCCAGTCACCACTATCCCGCTTCTTTGCTGTAGTGATGACAATCAAGCGCTCTACGGTTTCGTTGTCATTGTAGTAACTCAAGGCGGTAAACGTCTTCCCAGTTCCGACACCTCCTTTGAGAATGCAGCCGTTGCGCATCTCACCGACTGCTTGTTTCTGGTGCGGCATGAGCTCGATCATGGATCTAGTTTCATCATGGTTGACGCTGTGACGTGAAACTTATCTATAAGTCGACCGGCATCGACCTGAAGTATCATGTCTAGAGTAGCCAGGAACGATATATACGCCTCTTCACTCAAGTCTTCGGGACCAAGATAAACTTCGTTTTTCCCGGTGTGTGTTTGGGTGATCAGAAGGAGTTCTTCAGATTCTTTGTGAATATCGATCGACCACTTAGCTGAGCTCCTGATCTTCGCGAAAAACTCATCTTTGTCTAGGCGTTTTGGCATGCGCTCAGGAACTCCAGGTAACTAACCGGATCCGTTTCGGTTGGGTTTGGGCCGTAATAAGTTGTCGTTTCGAGATCCCCGTCATCAAGAGTTACAAGTTTAGGCTCCAATCTCATGAAGTCCATCTTAATCTCGAATATCGGCTTTTTAAGCTCGAACGCAGAAGTAGGCTCTATTCTGTTGAGAAACTCTTCGGCGGTTAGCCTCCGTAGCTCCACCACTGCACCTTCTTAAGCCAAGATGGTGGCAACATGGCGAACTGATTGACCTGTATCACAAACGCTAGGCCGTCCTCTTCGCTCATGTCACGGATCTTCGGTGAAACATAGATCGCCATATCAAACAAGCGATAGACATGCAGCTCGTAACGGCTGCGAGTGAAATCCTCGATGAGAATGCAGAATCCCTCTGGCTCCCGAATCTTCCGCACGAATGTTTCCGTGTCTACTTCTTGCTTTTCGATGCTCTCAATGCATCCATCCTTCGTTCGATGAGCCGGTTAATGTCGTCGGTTGAGTAGTTAGTAAAGTTTTCCCCTTCAAGCGCTGTGACCATGAGTAGCTTGTTATCCGAAAGAAGCCCGTAGATCCTGTCTGTACCGCGAATCAAGAATTCGTCAGGATGTTCCTGAAGCCAGCTAAGTGTTTTAGAGAACTCCTCCTCAAACGAAGCTGGCTCGATATCGAACGGCGTGTAATGAAATTCGTCCATATTTCTCCTCAGTGCAGGTGCAGATCCCGAAGTAGAGACTGCAAAGCGATTAGCAGATTGTAAATGACATTCACCGATTCTGTCGGTGCGGCTAGCAGGATCAGCACACCGGTAATGATGATCTTCGTCTTGTGTTCCCTCATGCGTTTTCCTCTTTCTTGTGATAGTCGTATCTGAGTCGTCGAAGTTTGATCATGAAGTCTATGTATTCGTCTAGTGGAACTTCATCGCAAGCTGGATGCGTGTACTCGGTAATTACATGCGAATCCTCGTTTTCGACAGCCAGCACAAATGCCTGAGTCTGCTTGTCGGTTGCGATCGCGAACATGCCGTCGTGTTTGTACATCTCGAGGAATTCATCTAGCGAAAGTTTTTCACGCATTGTTCGCCTCTCGAGCCGCATTAAAAGCGCAGCACGCCTAGGTTCCAGAGATTAAAGATGATTACGATGGCGAATATCCACCATGATGCGCATCGTTCACACAAACACATAGTTTTTACCGCAGAAGACCCGAGTAGAATACTGCCCAGATAAGCGCCCCGACAAGACCCCATCCTATGATGTAGAATCGTATCAGCCACAGAACATTTTTGTTGTACTCGGAGATTTGCATTCTTTGATTAGCCTTTCATTTTGTAGCAGGACAGTCAAAGCATTTTTGCGTAACAACTCCGTCTACTGTCTCCCTCTCGAATTTGTGATTCGTCTTTGTTTCGTCTTGCACGTGCCCGCAGTTAATGGCGTCTTTGCAGTATCTGGTTCGAGTCTGAATGCAGTTGGCGTCCTTGAAGCCCCATGCAGACCAGTTATTCCAGTCATGTCTGTGAACGGAAGGGTCGGTACCCCATGAGAAAGACATCAATGGCCCCCGTCTCTAAACGCGATCCCGTCGTTCCAGCCATCTTCGTACATCTGCTGCTCTTCGCGCTTGCACTGGGCCTTTATCTCCTGGATCGTATTAGCCGCTTCGAGTGACCTGTTTCTGAGCATGCGGAAGAACATATGGAATACCCCGACGTAACCGATAGCCATGATGCCGATCACGGCGAACAAGATTTCGTCTAGCAAGTTAATCGCCTATCTAATCGTTTTGGATAAGAAAGAACTTACCCAATCTATAGAACTTAATTTTGTAATGACCCGGTTCCGTGATCATCTTATCTCGTTCAAGATCGTTAAGAAGCATGAAGAACGTAAGATTCTTATAACTGAAACGTCCCCAAAATCCCACGCTTCGTTTGAACGTGATTGAGTATGGTTCACTTGAACTATCGATTGTGAACGTCTTGACTATTCGCGGTTTCTTGTCATGACTTATTCTGATCAGATAAACCACTATGATGATACTGAGGATCGTAAAAACCCCAGCATACGTATAATACATTTGTAGTTGATAGGGCATGTCACTCCCCGTTGTTCAGCACGTCATCGACACGAGCCAGATATCCGGCATTGTACGAGTTATTGAGTTGTTCCTGCTTAGTCTTCCGCCAGTTACACTTAGCTTTGTAGAGGGCGCAGAGCACGCCAACATTGACTACGATACACCAGACTAGAATGATCTCGTAAATTTGCACCCAATGCATGTTAAACTCCGAACGTTCCGTTTGGTGAATCTGCAGCGACCTTCTCGAGATCTTCCAGGAACATGTCATAAACTTCCGGATTTGTATGAATAGGGCTCGGACCGAGATAGCTAATCGGGTTCTCGACCTCGTGCTGAACTATGAGCTCGATCTCGTTAATTTCTGTGTTGATGATCAGCGCCCAGTGCGGTGCCTGAGCGACCTCGTTGAGGAATTCTTCGGCCGTTAGCCGCTTCATCTTGGGATTCTTTCGCTTAACCATCAGTGCGCGTGCTCCTTGGTTCGGTACAACTCGTAGTCGCAATACCTTTTGATGATGAGCATGTAGACGCCCGGCTCATCAAAGCAGCCCTGGGCTTCATAGTGTTGGATAGCCAGGAAAATTCGCAGATTGCGAAGACGCAGAAGCTGCTTGACTGTTAGAATTTTCAGAAACTGCTCGGAAACTGACGGGTCAAGCGTTCGTATTCTGAAAGTTTGCTTGATTTGCTTCATGACGTCCTTCCTAAAACTCTTCGATCATTTTGTTGAATTCCTGCTCGTCCTGTTGCCGCTGAGCTTCTGTTACCTGAGGCTCAAGAATATCGATACACAGATCCAGCACCTCGACAAGGTGGGCCCGGATGATAACGACTTTCAGTTCAAGGTCTCGCCGTTTTGCATCACGACGCTGCTTAATAGCGAGAAATGCGCAGGTCATCGTCGTAGATCCAGCAAACGCCCCGGCCAAAATTAGAGCGTTTGCCTGAGTTTTTGAAAGCTTTGGCATACTTAATCCTTCGAGTCGATTGGGTTGTCCGGACGTCGCAGACCGCGAAGAGACTGCTCATCGGTGAGATATCGGCAGATCGCAGTGTTCCAGCCTTCGTTGTACGACCGAGTCTTTTCCTCAGAGATTCGCCGATCAATGAATCGATTAGCATAAGTGTTCCTTTCGTAGGGGGTTCATTATAGACCATGTTTTTCACGCGAATTTTAAGAGCCCCAGTCAAAGGGCTCTTAAAACGTCAGCCAGCTAACTTGACCGAACCGCAGTCGTCCGCTCCCAAAATGCAGTTCTTCGGTGGCTTACCAGTTGACTCCTCGAGCCCAGCTAGGATCCTAGCTCGTGCCAATTTGTACTGAAGAATTTGAGACACGACGAGGAGTACGCCAAAGAAAATTACTACGGAGATAAAGAACCACCAGATCATGTTCCCTCGCAATACATAAGAGCCGAGGGGCAGGATCCGAAGACCCCACCCCTCAAACTCACCTACGTAAGGCCGCCGATACCAGAGGGCGACGCATTCCGATGGACAGTGAAACCACGCCGCTCGAGCTCCGCGAGGAACTCCTCGGCCGTGTGCTTCTCGTTCCCGAACTTCGCGAGCACATCACGTGCGTGATCCCGAGGAGACTTCTCCTTTGAGGCCATGGCTCGCTTCGGTGCTTCCTGAATTCCGTCATCATTCATGATCGCTCCTCTGGCTTGTATCAGTTGAGCCTGGCGTTACTTGGTACTACTTGCCGGACGCGTCGGTAGATGGCGTGACCGTGCTCGCGGGGACGACGGCGATACCATGCGCGAATAGGTGAGCGAAGAACGCCTCCGCGTTGTGCACGCCGACGCCGATCTCCTCGAACACGGTCTTCACGTGGGCCACCATCGCCGGGTCGCCCTTGACCGTGGCCACGATCTGCTCGACGCCCGCAGCCGCCTCCTCCACCGTGGTGATGGTAAGCCCGTGCTGCGACAGGTTCGAGACGATCTGCTCGGCCTCCTTGACCGTGTAACCCGCGTCTGCCATCGCGGCCTTGAGCGGGTCCGTGACGACTGGAGTCGAAGCGCCGGTCACCGTGGTGCCCTCGGGCGGGTCCGCGGGAACACCAACCAGCGTCTGCTCGACGGGGGCCTGCGCGACGTTCGACGCCTCGAACTCCTCGACGGTCTGTGCCGGCTTCGGGACCTCAACGTTTTCGGACATGATTACTCCTCAGCGGTAGATGATGTTAGGGACAGCTACAACGCGTATCCCACTATTGCGGCGTTTACTGTTGACATTAAGCTGCTCATCTCATGGAATATCGCTTCCGCAAGGACGATATTCTTCTGATCTAAAGCCGCGAGCCAGTAGTGGTAGACTACGGGCATAGAATATAAAGCGACTTTGACGCAGCACAGCAATACGCTCTGAGCCTAAGGGCTATTTAGACTCGCTCAGACGAGTTAGTACTGTCCTTGTCGACGATCCAGATATAATTCGGCCGCCGGTCTTCCTCGTCTCCCCAGTCCAGCACGAAATAGAGCCAGATCGTGTCCTCGATCCGGATGAACCCGATCACTTCCGTTTCCGCAACATGTCGCGGATCTGTCATGTTCTCGTTCCCGAAATGCGTCTTGGGAATCATCTCAGCGAATGCGAGCCGAGCCCAGATCGGCATCTCGCTGAGCGGCTGACGATCATGCGTGGGGGAAAGCATGGGACTCCTATTTGAATTGGAGGTTGCTTAGGGATATAACCACTCCCACTTTGGCGGCGATTTTCCGTTCGCATTAAGCTGCTCGGCTCGTGGACCAAGACGATTTCGCAGCACCGCCAAACGCTCAAACGAGATCGTTACTTGTTCTTGTAGTACTCGACTGCTTCCAGAAATTCAGGAACAGTGACCATCATCAAGCTACGGCCAAGACAGACGTCCATGCCGAATGCCTCGGGATGATCTTTCAGCCACGCCACAGTCTCTTCGCGCGTTCCGTTGAACACTGGCATCATCTTGGCGTCGAGAACCGCATCAAAGTACAATGCCGTCATCTCCCAGAATCTCCTCGACCCACGTGAGTGCCGGCGTTTCGGTCAGAGTTCTGCCGTCGACAACTACCCATGCATAGCGTCTTGCGGTGATAGGATTGCGCATGATTGTCTGCACAATCTCGCTAGCCTCGGCCTCACTAACGATTCGACCAGTTTGATACTTAAGACAGAAACTCCACTGGACATCTTCCGCGTTGATGACGATCTTCTTGGTCGAGAAGTTGAATGGGTTAAAGAATTTCATGTACATCTCCTGACTAGTCGCGCTTAGGCGCTATGTGTCTGAGGTTACTTGTCACGAAGATAATCGTCGACAGCTTTAGCTATATCGGCGACATACCTTTTAATTCGTTTTTCTGATTCAATCCTGCGGTGGCGTTCTTTGCAGAAGTCGATGCCGAAGATCACTACTCCGAACACAAAGGCTCCTGCATAGAACGCCAGCCATGCGAGATTGGCGAATCCGGTCCCGTTAATCCGCATCTATAATTCCGGAATTACGGCACTGCATTCGCAAACGCCTAGCGTTCCGAAGAAATGCTTCTGGACATCTCTCATCTTCGGATCGTAATGACATCGTCCACAGAATTTCCACTGCTCGTGCATGCCGTTCCCGACGTTATGCGGAGCACTCCACAACCAGTGTTTGTCGTGCGGGCAACTATCTTGATCGACGTTATTTGGCTTTGGGACGTTACCGCTAGGCTTGCGCGGTTTGTCTTTAACAAAGTCGTTAACCATCGGACATTCACCAGGTCTATGGGTGGTCCCGCATCGTTCGCAGTATGATGCTCTAGCCATGATCAGGTTAGAACAGTTTGTCGTTGCTGGAAAATACGTCTGATTTATAGATCTTCTTCTTGCGCATAAAGCGCTTCTTGTCTGTGACTAGGTAGTAGTGCTTACCGGCATCGGTAGAAAATGCCCTGGAGTCGCGAGAGTTCTGCCAGATGCCCTCGCCGTTCTTGTCGCCCCAAACCTCAGGCGAATGATAGATCCACTCTTTCGGCTCATCTGTGAGCGGCGTAAGCGCGCCGTATCTGAGAAGCTGCTCGATAACCGGGATCGCGACTGACGCTGATCCTCCAGAATGACCCATTCTTCGAAAAGCCTTAATGACTCGAAGATATCCGTCAATCGTCTCCGGGTCTTCTCGAGTTCGATTCTGGCGTGTACTACGAGATTGCTCATCATTACCCCCTAATTAGAACGGAGTATCGCCGCGAGTGATCGCCATCTGCTCGGACGCCTGATGAATCATGACTGGCTCAGGTTCTGTGAACATGGCGGATATCGCGCTGTCCGGCACGTCCATGTACTTCCTCTCGAGCTCGTCTTCGCGAATGGTTACGTAGATCGATTTGAGGTAGGCCTTCACGCCTGTCTTGCCACTGACCTCCCACTGGTGCGGTCGTATGATCATGTCGACGTTTTCGATCTCGGCCCAGTCGAGAATTGGTAGCATGCTCTCGTCAAGGGACGTCTTGCCCTTGGTGGTGATCATCACAACCCGTGGCGGCTGGCCGGCCCCGTAATGCACAGCCACTTCGAGTCGGGGCTGAGGCTTCGCGTCCTCTTCCTCAAGCCGTGGCTGAAGGTACTTAACGTTCCAGCCATCTTTGAGCATGGCGTCGGCGGTATCGTCGTCAAGGAGAACGTTGAAGTTGCGCTTGCCTTTGGCGTTGAATCGTCCTTCGGCGCCGGCGAAGTTGCGGAATATGATCCGAGCATCTTCGATGACTACTGGCTGCAGTCTGCTAACCATATTATTTCCTCTCAGCAAAGCGCGTAAACGCCAGCGTCCTTTTCCGGTCCCGCGACCGCATGATACGCAAGCATCGCCCACGATTTGATGTGCGTGCTTGCGTATTTCAACCTGTGATTCTTGACATTTCGAGCAGGTCTGACCTTTGTGATCTTCTTCGTCAAACTTTCGTCCTTTGCCGAAGTATGACCAAGAGTCTTCGTCATCTACCCAGTTATGACCGGTCAAACCGCAAGCCATCATCGCTCCTTAAGTCGGAAGGAGACACCGTCTTCCTGAATTCGTCTGATGATTAGCAGAGAGGTGCTGTGCATAAAACCGAGCCGACACAAACTGCCGTGCACCGAGTTATCAGCCAGCGCATTTTGATGCTCATCTTCTGCAGCCACTTCCGCATTTCGGGCCTTATATTGCGCAAGGCCTTTTTCATTCCGCCGCTGGAGCTCTTGTGTCAGCCTCAGCGGCATCGACCTATCACACATCTAGCTAAGGCCTTTCCCGAAATTCTATTCCGTCGTGTAGCATCTGATTAATCGCGGATCGGCAAGCGCTGTCGCTCAAGCCAGAACGCTTCAGGGATTCATACACCATGATGAGCGCGTTCTTGTCTTGGTCGACAGCGCTTGCCGACAGTTCCACTTTCATCGTCAGACGAGCCCGAGCTCCGTCTTCATCTCAGCCTGCAGGGCAACGAACTTGCCCAGGAGCTGGCTGTACGAGATCGGGTTCACGTCCCGGATGATCCCGCTCTGCACCGACAGGAACGTCTCCTGCGCACGCGTGTAGGCCGGCACGTTGCCCGAAGACATGAAGGCCTGCTGCTCGGCGATGAATGCCCCCTGTGCACGTGCGTAAGCCGCGAGACTCACATCGACCTTGGTGTCTTCCGGCAGAACGTCGAAGCCACCGGCCGTCAGTCCGCGGTTAACGGCTTCCTTGAGGTGCTCCAGGTCATCGGCACCGTGGCGACGCGGCTTCGACAATGCCAAGCCGCTCAGACGAACACTGGGGTCATCGACGATTCGATCCCTGAGTCCTTCCTGTGCCGCAGGGTACGGGCCGCTGCCGTTGGTTGCGGCATGACGTGCAGCTTCTTCGATGGGCTGACCCATGATCTTTCTCCCTCTAATTGTTCTTGGATTGGTAAGACTGTTGGTTAGCTGACGGTGACGGACATCCCGGCAAGAGAACCGGAGAAAGTGGGAACGAACACGTCACCCGGAACAAGCTTGAACCGGTAAAACACGCAACTTGCCGGGATCAACTGCGTGACACCATTGATCGTGAGCGCCGACAGCGTTCCGCCAGATATCGCGAGTGTGACCTCGGCCTCACCGCCGTAAAGGTTGGTCCAGGTACCACCGGAAGCCGGCGGAGTGTGAACAGAAGACACCGGACCGCGGATACGCAGACGGTCGTAGACTCGAACACCAGCGCCACCTGTGACCGGAACATTTCCGTAACCGTTGTTGGTGGTGCTGTCGTAGTTTCCGCCAGCGGTGATCGACCCTTCCATCAAGTTTCCAGGATCGTGAAGAACATCGGTGACACTCTCGTAGTCGATGCCAGAAATATCGCCCTTCACGACATTACCGCCAACGAATCCGGTGACGCCAGACGGCATTGGCGAAACCGAGTAGCTGCAGTTCTCGGTCTTGATCTTGCTAAGGTCGAAGGAGTGCGCCATCGCCGTTCCGGAATATGGCCGAATGGCGACGAAACAGTTGACCGCCGTTCCTTCAACACATGTCGCGTGCTCAGAAGGCATTGTTGCGTAAGGCAAGCCTTCTACAGACCATCGACCCATCTCTGCGATGGCGTTGTTGTTCGTATCCGGCATGCGACAACCACAAGCGGTCCTTGTGAGACTGCCGTAGTTCCCGAGCACCGGCCAAGCCGTTCCCGCAGGCACCGTCGCCGCAGCCAGGTAACCCCAGTTCAGCATGGAGATCTCAGCCATGCCGAGCCAGTCGAAGCCCGTGAAACCGCAGTCCCTAGGCGCCATGATACCCACACCGTCAACACGAGTGTGCATGTTGCTGAACAGCGATGTGCCGCCACCGTATCCTGCGTAAGGACCACCGAAGACGCTGGGAGGACCGTAGGTGGAATCGATGGTGCCGCCGCCAATTAGCACGACGATACCGCTACCATCCTCCTGCGGGTCTGTCTGCAGCCAGTGCGGAAGACTCGAAGCGTCGGAGTTCGTGACGATAACGTTACGCCACTTGCGACTTGTCACCCCACGAGGAGCCATCGGGAACATCGCGTTGCCGGCAGTGCTTCCCCCAAGGACCGGAACGTCCGCAGCACCGTAACCGTTCCCAAACAGGCAAAGCGCAGCTTCACGCCTTGAACCCGCCATGAATGTCCAGCTATCAGCTATCGCCGCTTTGATTGCCGGACTGGTGTTGGTACCGAACATGCAGCCGTGATTAGAGACGGTCGTACTGGCGTTGGCTGAGAGCACTGCTGTTGAATGGTCGGTTACGGAGACAATTGTGTGACCGTAGTAGTCACCGCCGCTTGGGCCGGCGCCGAAGATATAGACGAACTTGCCTCCCTCAATCGCTGTTGTGGTCAGTGGCTGAGTGGACGCGAATGACAAGATGTTGCTACCAGCCGTGATCGACGCGTCACTGACGATAATCACATCGCCTTCGCCGTTGGGGTAATCCTCAGGCGCGAACTTGAAGTCCGATCGAAGAACGGCCGGCATGTTGAACTTCGTGACCGCACCACCTCCGCCACCAACACCGGCTTGCGGGGATGCCACAGCAAGATCCGACAGATTCTGATCGGGGCCATCCGTCGAAAGCAAGTTGAACGACCACGGCTGCGGGTTGCCGGGGCAATCATCGTAGTAGACGCGGTAGGACCAGCCCGGAGTCGCGTCATCGTTTTGTGGTCCGAGCAGGTCGTTCGGATATAGATTGACCACCGGCTTGCTGGTGCGATCGAACCAGACTGTCGCTTCAGTCATTTCGAGCAGCATGTGATTGACGGTATCACTGACACGTTGCGATGGCACAAGCCGAATTCGGCCGGTCTTGAACTGGTTGCCGAATATATCGGCACTGTCAATTGTGACGGCGACCCTGTTTACCATGTGTTCGTACCCTTCGTCAGACGATTGATGACATTAGCAGACCGGAGCTTATCGGAGTCGCGATAAGCTGTACTTCCGGGTCAAGCCAGTAGTTGCCGGCATTGAATGAATCGACCGGACATCCTGGACTCGTACTGGGCAAGAAAGTGCATTGACCACCGTCTCCTGTGACACTAGCGTTGTTCGGTGCCGTAATCGGGCCATTTGTGATGCCCGCAGAACCGTCGCCTGTGTCCCAGTAATGAGACGTTGCTGAATACCAAACCGTCGAAACGGGCTGATGAATCACAGCTTTGTAGTTGGTAGCTGCTGACAGAGTCGGCTTTGACGCAAACTCTGCACGAACTGAACCTGATCCTGCGGCTCCAGACCAAGTTGCTGTTTCGGTATGAACGAGCGTTGAATCTGAAGCCGTATAGAGGGCTATGTCTGAGGGAAGATCCGTTGCGCCAGATCCAGAATAGAACCAGATCGCATTCAGCTGACACGGATTGCTGACGCTGAATTCCACCGCAAAACTGTACGGTGAAGTGTCGCTGTTCTGAAGAGTTGGCAGCGCGACGAGCGGTTCGGGGAATAGAGTGTAGACGGTGGTCATCTAGAAGCCCAGCGCAGGGCCGCGGTAAATCCATCCGCCAGCGCCACCATTTGCGTCGGCGTTATAGGCGAAGCCGACTTCGTCCACCTTGCCCGTTATAGATGTCCAGGCAGGCGGACCGGCCGTACCGAACTTGAATATAGCATTGAACAGCGGTGTGTATGCTCCGCCGTAAATGATCCTGAGAACGAAAACGTCGCCATCGACCGGATTTGACGGGGCGGCTAGCGTATGTGATGCGCCGCCGAGTGGCCAACGGTAAACGTTGCCCAAAGACGCGTCAAGCGCTACCGATGATCCGTCGGTGAGTGTCCGAACCTTTGGCGAGACACGATCGGGAAATGCGGTGTCGCCAGCCAAATTTGACGCAGTTGCTGCGTTTCCTGTGCCGACTGCATTCGTGGCGAATATCTCCGCGGTTGTCAGTGCGGTGGCTATCGCCGAAGCAGCGGCACTTGCCGCAGCAGTGGTAGCCGTAGTAACTGCGGCGCTAGCTGCATTAGCTGCGTATGTTTCCGCCGTAGTAATGGCGTTAGTCACCTGTGTTGGCGTTGCATAGTCAGTCCCGGCGGTTGCCGCTGAGACTGCCGTACCGTCACTCTTCAGGATTCCTGCGGCCGTCACTTCGAGTGTCACTGTCGGTGTCGTACTCGCACTAGCTACAGTTCCGGCAAAGCCGTTCGCACTGGCAATCGACATTCCGGTAACAGTGCCTGATCCACTGCCGGATTCATTACCCCAAACGGAGTTCTGAGATCCGTCGCCAATCGCCTTGGGGACCTGGTTAGCTGTCGGAATCCCTGCCGGCCGCGGCATAACCATCGTTCCCGGCTGAACCACCGGAGTCGCAGCGAGCGAGCTCAATCGTTGTGGCGTGTTGTTCGTTGATAGCACATAGAACGACCAAGGTCTGGGAGTACCTGGGCACTCATCGTAGTAGATGGTGTAGTACCATCCGGGAAGCGTGTCTCCCTGAGGCCCGATCAGGTCGTTTGGGAACAGATCGACCTGCGGAGTTCCGATCTTGTCGAAACGCACTTCCGCGCCAGCCATTTCCAGCAACCCGCTATCTGCCGGATCCGGGATTCGCGTCGAGGGGACAATGCGGACACGGCCGTAACGAAACGGCTTGTTCGTGATATCCGCACTGTCGAGGATCAGCGTTACCTTGGGTGTGGTCACGTGTTAACGTGCCTTTCTTAGTAATTCTTGTGGAACCGGATCTTCCCCTCAGAATCTACCGGTATTTCTGGCCTTACGGCGAGACTGTATGCGCCGTGATAACTTGTTCCACGCATAAGCGCTACTGCTTCTTCATTCGATGGATCGGAACGTCGATTCGATTTTCTGTTTGAAAATCTTCGCCGTTCCGATTACTTTGCGCGATCCACTAATATAAGTCGTTAGTGGAACTTCTATCGGCTCGTCGGACTCGCCAGCAACGGAATGCCAGAAATTGTTGCCTTCTGCAATTTCCTCACGAAGAACATCGAGACTAACTTCTTCTGGTGTAGGTAGTGGAACCTCGTTAGTCATTTCACTCCTTAACTAGAGCTCGGGGACATGACTCAAGCGGCCATGTCCCCGAGCTCAAAACCGACAGCGTGTTATTCCCGCGGGCTTCTAGTACTGAGAAGGCGTCTTCCCGTCAAGACCGGTTGGCTGCCCGTTCGGTCCGAGGAACCAAGACCAAGGGCGCGCATCCACCCGATAGGTCCACGCGTAGTCTGTGTTCGGCTTCGCTGCCGCCGGAACGATGATGTCCCAGCCGCTCCAGTCCACCGTGGCGAACCACTCAGGCGGCGGAGGCACGTCTTCCGGGGTGAGCTGTACGAACGGCTGCACCTTGTACGGCGTGGAGAACGTGACGTGGATGAGGCTGCCGGGCTCCGGATGCGAGCCAGTGTGGATGTGGATCTGGCCGATGGCGTCGTTGCCGTTGATCGAAGCCGTTCCGCCGCCGGTGCCGTTCATGGGCACGGCCTTGTCATTCAGCATCTGATAAACTCGTTGCTCGAAGGTGTCCTGAAAAGGTATCACAGACGTCCTGCTTTCGTGAATGTTGGTTCCGGGAAGAAACGCAACCGCGAGTGCGATAAGACACAAGGTCGCGAGAATTACCAGCCTTCGCACTTAGGACCGGCCGCGCCGCAACCTCTTTGCGGCCATGCCGGCAGCAGCGAGGGCAGCAAATC